>Ga0209273_10000759_pt1 | contig 36360 bp, 30 predicted proteins | sample tdAd471_FD_187126 | JGI IMG/M metagenome (GOLD analysis project Ga0209273, IMG submission 187126) | Marine sediment microbial communities from the Atlantic coast under amendment with organic carbon and nitrate - tdAd47.1 (SPAdes)... | ecosystem: Environmental > Aquatic > Marine > Coastal >...
CATCTGGCCGATGACGTCCACGACTTTGCCTGGACGGCCAGCGAGGACTATCTGGAATTCGAACAGCAGTGGCGCCATGTCACCGTGCGTGCGCTCGTGCGGCCGGCACACCGGGGACAGGCCCAGCGACACATTGACGCGGCCATTGTCGGACTGGAGTACTTCGACAAGTGGGTCGGCGAGTATCCGTATACCACCCTGACTGTTGTCGATGCCATCGGGGGGGCCAACGGCATGGAATACCCCACCTTGATCACAGCGGGCACAACCTACGGTCTCCCCATGGGCGTACGGGCCCTCGAACTGGTGACCATCCATGAGTTCGGCCACCAGTACTTCTACGGTCTGCTGGCCAGCAACGAATTCGAGGAAGCCTGGCTGGATGAGGGAATGAACTCCTATCTGGAATCGAAAATCGTGGACGATGCCTATGGCTCCGGCGGGGTCATTGATCTCGGACCGCTTCGCATCAGCGACACCGACTTCCAGCGCCTGACCTACGTCAAGTCCGCTCCCTCACGCGGTGCCCTGTTCACCCGAAGCTGGGAATACACCATGGGAGACTACGGAAAGGCTTCCTATGCCAAACCCGCTACCGTCATGAATACCCTCGAACGGTACTGGGGATGGGACATGCAGCAGCGATTCCTGAAAGCGTACTACGATACCTGGCGTTTCCGTCATCCGACGACGCGGGACCTGCAGGACGTGGCCGAAGCCGTGTCGGGGGAAGACCTGGACTGGTTCTTCGACCAGTTTGTTTACGGGACAGCCGTGGTGGATTTCGAAGTGGACTCGATTGCCAACACCCGACTTCCGGACGACTCCTACCGATCGCGCGTCCGTGTCCACCGACGATTCGATGGCATCTTCCCCGTGGACATTGAACTGCGCTTTGCCAACGATTCCACACAGGTCGTGACCTGGGACGGCACGGATCGATGGAAGGACTTCACGGTCACCTCCGGACATCGCCTGGTTGAAGCCTACATCGATCCCGAATTCAAGGTGTTGCTGGATATCGACCGGCTCAACAATCGTCGGGTGACCGAGGCCGACGACCGGTTCGCCCGCCGTGCGCAGCTGAGAACGACTTCCCTCTTCCAGAAAGTGTTCATCATCCTGGGAGGCCTCTTCTGAGTCGACGGATGCCTTCTTCCGCAGCACCCCGAAGATCCTCTGAATTGAAGAAAATGAGTCTACACTACCTCGCCGACGGATGGTCGGCTTCGATCAAACGCCCCGGCTTGGCCGGTCTCCTGTACGCGGGCAACCTCGTACTGGGCGTCATCCTGGCCATACCCGTATTCATGGCCTTCTCGCAGGCCGTCTCGGAAACAGGCTTCAGTCCGGAGATGGCGGAAGAATTCGACATCGCATTGTGGGCCGACATGCTGGGAGAGACCGGTCCTGTGCTGGGAAGCATGCTTTCGCAGCTCTTCTGGGTCCTTCCGGTACTGTACCTGTGGAAGGTCGGATCGTCGGTCGGCATCGTGTATGCCCTGAGCGAAGACGGTGAGCGCTCCTTCTGGACGGGACTGGGCCAGTTCGGCGGAAAGGCGTTGCTGTTGGGCCTGCCATTCGTCGTGCTGGGAGCCCTGGTGACCCTGGGGGTCGTGGTGGTTCTCGTCCTCCTCAGCGTTTTCCTGAGCGGCGAAGTGCTCCTCTTCTGGCTGAGACTCGTGGCCGGACCGGTCGTGCTGGTGCTCGCGCTGGCCGTTATCGACATGATGCACGACTTTGCCCGACTGGAACTCGTTCTTCGGGGCCGTGGCGTGCTGGAAAGCTGGTCAAGCGGCATCGGATGGTTTTTCCGCTCGGGCACTGCACAGGCCATCTACCTGGGTTGGTTTGTCATCGGACTCTTTGCGCTTTTCCTGCCATTCTGGGCGGACATGGCAATGGGTGGCCTGCTGCTGGCCTTCCTGCTACAACAGGCGCTCCTCTATGTGCGCTCCCTCATTACTGTCGGCTGGCTGGGTTCGGAAGCATTGTTCTTCCAGGATGTGATGCCGGAATCGGAACCGGAGGAATCCGGCCATTCAGCAGAAGAAGCCCTCTGACCCACTTGCACACGGACTCAAAAAAAGCGAAGGGGGAGCCGGCTGCGCCGGCTCCCCCTTCAATCTGAAGAGGTGTGACCCCTGCCCCACCCACCAAAATAAAAACAGGGGCCACACGAGCTGGAGGAGGTAGCTCTACATCTTCAGTATGCGTCTTCGTGCTTGAGTGGAGGTTCACTCCGTTGGTGATGAAAGCACCCGCAAGGATGCATCCATCCGGATTCGTGGTCTGCTTCAGGCTGCTCGCGATGCACGGAGATCCGTGAGCAAGCCCGTCATCTCATCCTTGGCCTTCGGATCGACGGACCACGCAGGCTGCTCTTTGATGGCTTCGTTGATGAAGCGTGCAAAGGCCATGCGTTCTCCGATCGTGACATCCTCCGCATCCAGCACCGTCGTCAAGCGGTCCCACTGCGTGTCTGTGATCTGCCCGGTTACGTAGCGGGCAAGCAGACTCATGAAGGCCGAGTTTCGAACCGGTGTTGCATGAAAGGAAGTCATGGCGATCTGTCGGGCTTGTGAAGTGATGTCCAACGAACTGCCCGGAAAGAGACAACAACCGGGCCCGTTTGCCGGAAAGACACGGTGCCATATCGGAGAGTAACCCCTTCATGCGCAAATTCAGCGGAGTACCGAACATATTGCGATACCGCCTTAATGCGTTGTGCTGCTTGGCATTGCATCCAACACACTGCCGCTCTTGCAGACTTTTTCTGCTTTCCCCGGCCGGCCGATGGACCATTCCGGGGATCGGATCCTGGTTGTCCATTCTCTTGGACGACATCCCGGACGGGCGTAGTCAATCCGCGTCGAAGTCACTTCCCGGACATCGATTTCCGGAAAATGAAACTAATCCGTCTGGCATCGTAGAACGGCCAAGTTCCGTTTTCTGGAAATCGAACCGACAACCATTCAGGCCGTGATCATCCATGGCGCGAGGCGCATGGCCTACATCCGCCCCGACCATACCACTACCCTCATGGGCAAACTCCTGACCCGTTCCGAAGAATTCGTTCTGCTGGCCGTTTGGCGGCTGCAGGATGACGCATACAGCCTGGCCATCCAGGAAGAGATAAGCCGACTGACCGGGTATGAGTGGTCGCTGGGCTCGATCTACACGCCGCTGGAGCGGCTGCATCGCAAGCGACTGCTTTCCTCCACGCTCGGTACGTCCACGCCGGAACGGGGTGGACGGAAGAAACGACTCTACCTGGTCACGGATCAGGGCAAAAAAGCACTTGCCCGCGTTCAGGAAGTCGAACATGCCATGCGAGCCGGTCTTCCATCCCTGTTTGCCACCGGAGGTGCCCGATGAACCGTCCCCCCCGCCTCGCCGCGTCCCTGCTCGACTGGCTGCTCAAGGATGACTGGCATACCCCGGCCGGCGATTTCGAGGAAGCCTTCCACCGCATGGCCATCCGGGATGGAGAGCGTGCCGCGCGCCGCTGGTACCGCAAGCAGGTACTCCTCATCCTTCCAGAACGATTGAAGGAAAAACTCGTCTGGACCCTGATCATGTTGGCTTCGAACCTGAAAGTGGCCATCCGGACCCTGCGCAAGCATCCCGGATTTGCCGCGATCAACATGGGAGGTCTGGCCCTGGGCCTCGGCGTAGCCATCCTCATGGCGCTCTTCATCCGCAGCGAGCTGTCCTTCGATCGATTCCACCCCGATGCGGACCGCATCGTACGCGTGCTTGACCATATAACGACAGCGGATGGAGCGGTCCAGTCATTTGGCTACGCTCCGCCCGGGACGGCGCAGGCTGCACTGGATCAGATTCCCGAAGTCGAGCAAGCCACCCGCTTCTTCACCCGGAATGTCATGGGTCGCCAGGTGGTGGAAACGCCGCTGGCCCGGTTGACCGAAGGAGACTACCTGTTTGTGGATCGCTCTTTCCTGGACATGTTCGGTTTCGAACTCATCGAGGGCAACGCCGCAACCGTTCTGAGTGAGCCGAACACCGTCGTCATCACCGAATCCGCCGCCCAGCGGTACTTCGGTTCGGAGGATCCGATGGGCAAGACCATGCAATTCGAGCGGGAGGAAGATCAACTGGTCGTCGGCGTGATGGCCGATCCTCCACGCGCTTCCCATATCCAGTTCAGCATGCTTTTCTCGCTGCATGCCTACGACAATATTGAACGCCTCAGGCCACTGCTGCACTCCTGGGATGGATCCTGGTCCAATACCTATCTGAAGCTGACGCCGGGAGCCGACCTGGACGAGGTCCGGCGCAAATTCCAGGATGTGGTGGCCGCCTCCCGACCGGCGGAAGCCAATGACGTGTCACGTCTGGCCCTTCAACCGCTGATGGACGTGCATTTCGGCTCGTCGGAGATCGGTGCAGAAGACAACGCAGGCGAATCGCCTCGACAGACCGTCTGGTTTGTGGCCTTGGTGGCCTTTTTCATCCTGACCATCGCCATCATCAATTTCACCAACATGTCGACAGCGGCCTCGCTGCGCCGTTCGCGTGAGGTGGGGCTGAGGAAGGCGGTCGGAGCGAACCGGTCCCAGGTGGCACGGCAATTCCTGGGCGAATCCACCGTTGTGATGGGCCTCTCCCTCGTTGCGGCCATCATGCTGGCGGTGGCAGTGATGCCTGGCTTCAACATGATTGCGGGCAAGCAGCTGGAACCGATCGACCTGCTCGACCCGATACTCATGGGTACCATTGCCCTGATTGCCATCATGGCCGGACTGCTTTCGGGCAGCTACCCTGCGCTCTATCTGTCCCGTTTCAGCCCCGTCAACGTGCTCAAGGGGCGAACGGATACCGGGGGCCGGACGCCCCGCATGCGGCAGGGCCTGGTCGTGATCCAGTTCGCCCTGTCCATCGGACTCATCATGGCCAGCCTGATCCTGAACAACCAGATGCAGTACCTGCAACGGATGGATCTGGGGTACGAGGAACAGCATCTGGTCGTGGTGGACATCAATTCCGGGGCCGCCCGTCAAAGCATGGATGGGCTGGTCGATGGATTCACCTCCCTGGCCGGAGTGGCCAACGCATCGGTCACCTCGCGCGTACCGGGAGACTGGAAAGGGATTTCAGAGATTGATGTCCGCCCGGCATCGTCTGGTGAAGAGTCCTTTTCCCGGTCCCACTTCCTGGCCATCGACGACCGTTTCCTGGACACCTTCCAGATGACGTTGCTCGAAGGACGCAACATCAGGATGGATACCCGAGCCGACTCCATGGCCGTCCTCATCAATACCCAGGCAGCCCGTGTGCTGGGGGTTTCCGTCGGAGACCGGGTAAGTATCTCACCGGACAACCTCCGGTCTTCCGCCCCTGACATCCCGTTCGAACCAACGGTGGTCGGCATCGTGGAGGATTTCCAGTTCCAATCCGCCCACGTACCCATCGGACCCATGGTATTGGGCTTCCTTTTCAACCCCATACGAGGCAGCGACTACTTCACGATCCGGGCCGAAGGTCCGATTACCGCAGACCTGATTGAAAACCTGGAGGCTGTTCATCTTCAGTTCGATCCGGCAACACCCTTCGAATATCATGTCCTCGAAGATCAGCTGGCCCTGTTCTATGAAAGCGAACAGCGCATGGCCCGCATTTTCAGATGGGCCACAGGACTGGCCATCCTGATTGCCTGCCTGGGTCTGTTCGGTCTCACGGCCCATTCGGTGACGCAGCGCACGAAGGAAATAGGTATCCGCAAAGCCCTTGGTGCCACCGAAGCCGGCCTCTATGCCATGCTGATCAGGGAAATCGTGCTTCTTGTTGTACTGGCCTTCCTCGTTGCCACGCCACTGACCTGGTGGGCCACGGGCGGCTGGTTGCAGGGATTTGCCTTCCACGTCCAACCCGGCATTGGGGATGTCATGGTACCCGGGCTGATATCGATAGCATGTGCCATCGTGACGGTAAGTTGGCTGGCTCTGCGTGCAGCCCGTACCAACCCTGTGTTCAGTCTCCGCTACGAATGAGGATCACGCCGTGACGGGCGTCGGGCTGAATTCGAACCAGCCGGCGACATCCACCCCGTCTTCGCCTTCCTTGTGGGTGTACTCGTTGGTCGAGGCGCTGTATTCGTAATCATCCGCCCACGTTTCGACGTTGGCCGCAATCTCCTCCAGCGCATCGAGGACCAGGTCCAGTTCGGCATCCGTCATGGTCGGATGCAGGGAAAGCCGGACCCAGCCCGGCTTGTTGGCCAGAAAGCCTTCGTTGATCTGATCGGTGATGCGCTTGGAGTGCTCCCGATCCACGCTCAGCAAGTAGTGACCGTACGTCCCGGCACATGAGCAGCCGCCACGCGTCTGGATGCCGTAGCGATCGTTGAGCAGCTTGACGATCAGGTTGTAATGGACGTTCTCGATATAGAAGGAGATGACGCCCAGACGATCCTCGATGTTGTCAGCCAGGATGTGCAGCCCCGGGATGGCCCGCATGCGGGGAAAGGCCTTTTCCAGCAACTCGTGCTCACGGGCCATGATGGCCTCCGAGCCCATTTCCTCCTTCAATTTGATGGCCAGTGCAGCGCGGATGGTCTGCAGGAACGCCGGCGTCCCGCCGTCTTCCCGGTCTTCCAGGTTTTCCACGAAGCGATGTTCGCCCCAGGGGTTGGTCCAATCCACCGTCCCCCCTCCGGGATGGTCGGGAACGCGGTTCTGGTCCAGCTCAGCATTGATGATCATGATGCCGCTCGAACCCGGTCCGCCAAGGAATTTGTGGGGTGAGAAGAAGACGGCATCGAGCCGCTCCATCTCGTCCTCGGGGTGCATGTCGATGTCTTCGTAGGGCGCGTTGGCTGCAAAGTCCACGAAGCACCATCCGCCGTGCTCGTGCATGATGCGGGACAACTCGTGATACGGCGCATGGACGCCCGTTACGTTCGAGCAGGCCGTGAAGGATCCGATCAAAGGGCGTCCCTCATACTTCACGATCTCCCGCTTCAGATTCTCGACGGCACATTTGCCATCGTGGTCCGGATCGATCCACACCAGGTCGGCCAGGGACTCGATCCAGGAGGTGTGGTTGGAGTGGTGCTCCATGTGGGTGATGAACACCACGGGACGCTTGTCCTCAGGGACCTCCAGGTACGGCTGCACCTTCTCCGGTACGCGCACACCGATGATGCGCTGCAACTTGTTGATAACGCCCGTCATGCCGGACCCGGCAGCAATGATGATGTCGTTCGGCCCCGCGTTGACATGCTGCTTGATTACGTTGCGTGCATGCCGGTAGGCTCGGGTCATGGATGTGCCCGTCACGCTCGTTTCGGTGTGCGTATTGCCCACGAAGGGTCCGATCATGTCGGAGAGGCGCTCTTCAATTGGCCCATAGAGTCGCCCACTGGCAATCCAGTCGGCATAAATGATGGGCTTTTCCCCGTACGGACCTTTGAAGGTCTGATCGATGCCAACAATCTGGCGACGGAACGGCTCGAAATACTGCTCAAGCGTGGACATGATGGGCCGGGGCAAATGACAGGAACGACAGCGTCCTTCAGGCGGGGAAGGGCAAGGACGACAGGGTCGGAAAATACGGAATCCGGGCCGATCAGGACAGGACGATCTCCTTGCGGAGCCGCGCTACGGGGATCCCCTGCTGTTCGCGATACTTCGTCACCGTGCGGCGCGCAATCTGGAATCCCTTCTCTTCCAGCATGTTGGCAATCCGCTGATCGGACAGCGGCTTCTTCTTGTTCTCCTCGGATATGATCCGCTCGATGAGGGCCTTGACCTCCTTGTTGGATACTTCTTCACCCGAATCGGTGGAGAGTCCCTCGGAGAAGAAGTGCTTGAGTTCGTAGACCCCGAACTCCGTCTGCACATACTTGCCGTTGACCACGCGGGAAATCGTGGAGATGTCCATGCTGATCATCTCGGCAATGTCCTTGAGGATCATGGGCTTCAGATGCCCCTCTCCCATGCGGAAAAAGTCTTCCTGCCGCTCAACAATGGCGTGCATGACGGACAGCATCGTCTGGCGACGCTGGTTGATGGAGTTGATGAACCAGCGGGCCGATTCGAACTTGGACTTCAGGAATTGCTGGGTCTCGCTGTCATACGACGAACGCCCCTTCTTCTTGTCCGCTACCACCTGCTCCAGCATCTGCTGATAGTGACGCGACACACGCAATTCGGGTGCATTGCCTGCATTGAGGGTGATGATGAACTCATCCTCCTCGACCCGAACGGTGAAATCGGGCGTGATGTAATTCTCCGATGCCGTGAACTCGCCTTCGCCCGGCTTGGGGTTGAGGCGTTGCACCAGTTCGAAGGCCTCCTTCAGGTCGTGGCCTTCCACTCCCAGACGCCGCATGATCTGGTCATAGTGCTTCATGGTGAAGGCCTTGTAGGCGTGCGTCAGCATTTCGATGGCGACGTCGCGGCCCTGGACCTCCTCGGGCAGCATGTCGAGCTGGACCAGCAGACACTCCTGGAGGTCCCGGGCCGCAACCCCGATGGGCTCCAGGCGCTGGATGCGCTGCAGCATGTCCTCGACATCCTCTTCCGAAAGCATGATGCCCTGGTTGAAGGCCACGTCGTCCACAATCGATTCAAGTGGCCGACGAAGGTACCCATCCTCGTCAATGGACCCGATGATCTGCTCTGCAATCAGCTCTTCCTGTTCGTTCAGCTGCACGAAGGACAGTTGGTCGCGCAGGGACTCGACCATGCTGCTGACCGAGACGAGCGGCGTTTCCCGCTGCTCTTCCTCTGCGCTGTGGTCGACGGCTGCCTTGTACCCGTAGAGGTCATCCTCGGTATCCAGGAATTCCTCCCAGTCGTACTCGTCCTCGGCATGCTCGTCGGGCTCATCGAGGACATCGTCGAACTGATCTTCCTCGGACTGTTCGTCGAGCAGTTCCTGTTCGAGCTCGTCTTCACCCTCTTCCAGGAGGGGATTGATCTCCATCTCCTGCTTGATGCGCTGTTCGAGCGCAAGCGTGGGCAACTGCAGCAGTTTGATGTACTGGATCTGCTGCGGGGAAAGCCGCTGCTGGAGGGACTGTTTCTGGGAGAGATTCAGCATGGATCAGGCCTCCTCTCCGGTCACTTCGGCACCGATGACCTTGCGTCGCTCCGTGACCATGAGCAGGAACTGGGCATACCAGTCCGCGCCGTACTTGCGACTCAGGGGGCGTTCGAGCATTTCGGCCAGTCCGATGCCCATCTCTTTCCCGTGCACGCGGCCGGGCGCGCAGATATCGATCTGCTCGTAGTTGAGGGCCTCGAACTCACCCAGCTTCTTGATGCGGATGGGATAGAGGTGGCAGGAGATGGGCTTTTCGAATCCGACCTTGCCTTCATGATAGGCTTCCTGGATGGCGCATTTGGCCACCGGGCCATCGTAACGCACGAATACGCATTCGGCATCGCCGACGCATGTGGTGGCATAGTGGCCGGGAGCCACTTCTTCCCACGTGCCTTCCTTCTCGATGACCTCGATCGCTTCGGGGCGCAGACGATCCCGGACCGCGTCCAGCACGGACTCGACCTCGGACAGTTCGGATTTCGTCAACGGCGCACCGGAGGCACCCTGCACACAGCAGGCCCCCATGCACGCCGACAGATTGCAGCTGAACGCTGCCTGCACGACGTCATCCGATATGAGTACATCGTCTACTACAAACATGATGCCGTATTCTATCGCCTTATGGCGCAATAAGCAATATTGACAGTATCGGTGGCTGTCACAGGTCTTAAGAATTAATCCGGTCCGAAGGCATAATTCATTGGGAGCCTTCCGTTTGTGCGCGGCAAGGTAATCGGGGCAGGAAGGGATGCCCCACCGCGTCGTTTTTTTGCCGAACCCGGGGGCAAACGCATCGTCAAACCGCTACATTGTTCGTGCCGCGCCCCCCGGGTAAAGGCCCACCCTTTCGCCGTCCCTGTTGCTTCCGAGACATGATTGAACGTTCCGGCCAATTCGCTCCTCGCCCCTCGGGTACCGAGGAGGACATTGAGAAGGCGCTTCGTCCGAAGTCCCTGGACGACTTCATCGGGCAGCAGAAGATCAAAGACAACCTGCGCGTGTTCATGACGGCCGCCCAGCGGCGTGGCGAGTGCCTGGATCACGTGCTGCTTTCCGGTCCTCCCGGGCTGGGCAAGACCACCTTGGCCTACATCATTGCTGCCGAGATGGGCGCCCAGGTCAAGACGACGAGTGGCCCGGTGCTGGACAAGCCCGCTTCGATTGCCGGTCTGCTGACCAACCTGAATGAGGGCGATGTCCTGTTCATCGACGAGATCCATCGCCTTGCCCCGGTCGTGGAGGAATACCTCTACGCCGCCATGGAAGACTACCATATCGACATCCTGATCGATTCGGGCCCGAGTGCGCGCAGCGTCAAGATTTCGCTGCCGCCCTTCACGCTCGTGGGCGCCACCACGCGGAAAGGCCTGCTGACCGCCCCGCTGCGGGCGCGGTTCGGCATCGACTTCCGCTACGACTATTATCCGGCCTCGACGCTGACCCGCATCGTGGACCGTTCGGCCGGGCTGCTTGATGTGGCCTTGACGCCGGACGGCGCCGCAGAGATCGCGCGGCGTTCCCGCGGAACGCCGCGCATCGCCAACCGCCTGCTGCGCCGCACACGGGACTATGCCGAAGTGGAAGGCGATGGCCGCATTACCCGCGACCTGGCCGATCACGCGTTGAATGCGCTGAACGTGGACATCGAAGGCCTGGACGACATGGATACCCGCATCCTGATGACGCTCATCGAGAAATTCGGAGGTGGCCCGACAGGACTGGCCAACCTGGCTGTTTCCGTCGGAGAGGACTCGGGTACGATCGAAGAGGTCTACGAGCCCTATCTCATCCAGGAGGGCTACATCGAGCGCACGCCCCGTGGCCGGCTGGCCACACCGGCAGCGTATCGACATTTCGGCCTGCAGCACCCGGGCAAGAGCGGCGAACTGTTTGACGGGTAAGCACCGGTATGCCGCGATCTTTCCTGGCCCGTGCTCTTCTGCTGGTGGCTCTTTTTTTGGGCCTGGTCATGTGGGGATGGTACCGGACCACCCTTCCGGCACTCATCGAGGCCCGTGCCACGGACACCGGACCGTGGACGCCGGCAGTGCTTTCGGACTCGACTTCCGTCTACCTGCCCGACTTCTCGTACGCCGGCTACCGTCGCGGCGAGGAGCCCCTCCCGGAGCCTCCCATCACCCATGATGCCCGCGATTTCGGCGTTGTGTCCGATGATGACATGGACGACACGGATGCCCTCCGTGTCGCCCTCGAGGCAACCACGCGGGTCCCCGGATGGGTGGTCCTCAGCCTCCCTCCCGGACGGATTGATATCAGCGGTGTCCTTTTTCTGGAAAGGGACAGCCTCGTCATCCGGGGTGCCACGCAGCGGGACGGCTCTGCCGCTACCATGTTGGCAGTTGCCGGCTCCCTCACCGAGTGGGCCGATCCCAAGGCGGATTCCCTGGTGGCCGACATCGCGGCCTACCAGCGGGAAAACAACCTGACCAATCTCCTCAGGCCCTACTCTCCGTACACCTGGGCAGGCGGGATGTTGTGGTCCCGTCGACCGGGCACCACCACTCCGATTCCGGCCATTCCCCCCATTCCCGTTTCGGACGGGTGGGATGCCCTGTCCGGCTTGCAGGGGGAGCATCGTGTCGTGATTTCAGGCCCGTCCGCCCCCGGGATCGGCGCCACGCTAGAGATACGCTGGTTCAATCGACAGGGAGCCGACGGCAGCTTCCTTGAGCACGTGCTGGGGCCTTATGATCTGCCCATCGGCGAGCGGTTGACGGAGGACCCGGAGCGCCCACTCATCACCCAACCGGCCACCATTCGCGCCGTGGAGGCCGTTCCCGATGGATGGGCGCTGACCCTCCACGAACCTTTGACCCACGACATCAAGCACGACTGGGGAGTCCGTCTTGTCAGTCTGGACCGGATCAGTCACGTCGGTATTGAAAATCTGTCGATCTACTTCGAGGAAGATGCCCCTGCTCCCCATCACCTGGACAAGGGCTACAACGGGATCTACCTGACGGACACGCGGGACGGCTGGGTGAGAAATGTCAGCGTCCACAACGCCGACACACCCGTCCTGACCAATCGGACCAACAACATCACCATCGCCCAGTTGCGTACCACGGGTCGTGAAGGACACCATTCCGTGTACCCGAGCAATTCCTGGGGCGTTCTGGTCCGGGACTTCCGGCTGGAGGCGCCGGCACTGCATCACCCCACGTTCCCGACAGGCAGCATCCTGAGCGTGTACACGAACGGATATGTGAACGCGGCCCGGCTGGACCAGCATGGCGGCTTGAACCAGCAGAACCTGTACGACCGGATGGCGCTCGATGCCGACGGAGCGTGGCTGGACGGCGGCGGAGCGGGCTACTGGAATCCGGTGGCCGGGCGCTACAACACCTTCTGGAATGTGCAGGTGACCTCGGCCGACGCGTGGGCTGGACTCGTGCGCGATGCGCCGGACGCGCGTCTCGTCGGCCTGGTCAACGATGGACCCGACCTGCGACTACGCTACGGACCGAATACGTATGTGGAAGGCCTGCAACGTGCTGGCCTGGCGGTTCCGTCGCTGTACGAATGGCAGCTGGGGCGCAGGCTTACACCACCCGACTCTGTCCGTCCACCGCTATCGTCCCGCTGACCCGGTCGCCATCGACCAGGTGCAGCTCACGCTGGGTGTTGACGACAACGCAGGCGTGATTCGGCACCACGCGGACCCGGTCACCCACGGACACGTCGACACGCCCATCGGCCCGCACCCAGCCATGCTCCTCTGACAGCCCGTTGATGAGCGTGCCTTCCAGGGGTTGCATCGGATCGGTTGAGGCCAGGATCTGGCCAAATCCCTTCGATCCGAAGGCGCCGTCCGAGGTCAGGACTTTCTTGCCGGAATCCAGGAAGAAGCGCTGCGATCCGTCGGGGTTGTCGTGTCGCGAAATGACGGTGGCCCAGACCGTGAGCGAACAGTGATCGAGGGGTGCCACACCGAGGTTGGCTTGTGTCATGTCCAGATACAGATAATTCCCCGGCCGGATTTCCGTAACTCGGAAGCCATGGCGCTCCGCATTGGAAAAAGCGCTGATGGAGGGCGTGGAGCCGATGCTGATCTCCAGGGATCCGTCAACAGCAGACGCAACACCGGCATCGCGGAGAGCGGCGGCAAAATCCAGCATGCGATCCCGTTCCTGCTCCGACACCCTTTCGAGTGCTTCACGAAGGCTCTCGGAATCGTCCTTGGGCCCTCCGTACGCGTGTCCGGCGTGGGTCAGGATCCCGACCACCCGTAGTCCGGGTTTCCGATCGACGGCAGACGTCCACGATGCGGAAGCCGGAAGATCCCAGCGAACGCCGCAGCGGCCATAGCCGATATCCGTTTCCACGAGAACCTCGGCTTCGAGACCTTCTGCAGTGAAAAACGCGGATGCCGCCTCGGCCCCCTCTTCTGTGTCCACACAGAAGCTCATCCGGACTCCGGCGCGCATGAGCTGCGCCACGCGTTCCAGCTTGTCCCGGCCGACCAGGGCGTAGGCTATCCGGATGTCCTTGAAGCCGGCCTCGGCAAACACCTCTGCCTCGCCCACTTTTGCGACGGTCAATCCGGTGGCGCCGAGAGCAACCTGCCGGCGGGCCATGTCGATGGACTTGTGGGTCTTTGTGTGCGGTCGAAGATGGACCTGCTCCTTGTCGGCCAGGGCTTGCATCCGTTCGAGGTTGGCTTCGAGACGACACAGGTCCACGACAACGGCGGGTGTGGGAAGATCGTTCAGCATCATGGCGCGTGTGGATTTGGAGCTCCCATGATACTGGATTCCGGCATCAAACAGGCAAGCACCAACCGGGTCTAGTCAATCGAACCCGTGGTCCATCCCTCGGGCCCGTCAACTGGCAGGTCCGCGAGGGCAATGCGGGCGATGTCCGCCTGCCCGGAACGATGGGTGCTGAAAAACAGGGTACCCCCATCCCGGGTAACCCAGGCGCCGTACTCATAGTCACTCGAGTTGACACCCTCGCCGAGGTTGACGGGCGCCTGCCACGTGTCACCATCGGCAAAAGAGATCCAGAGGTCGTCGCCACCGAACCCTTCCGGATCGTCGGTCCGGGAAAAGATGAGGTATCGCTCGCCCGGATCCACCCAGACGTCGGCTTCGGAATACATCGAATTGACGGGGCCCACGACGGCCTCCACCTCGTAGCCCATGGATCCCAGACGAGCACGGTAGATGTCCGAGCCGCCCTGCCCGCCGTCACGGTTGCTGGCAAAATAAATCGTGCCGGAGCCGGAAACGGAACCATGGAAGTCGTTCGCGTCCGAATTGGCCACCATGAAGGGCTCGGGAGCCATCCACTCCTCGCCGTCGAAGGCCACCACCCAGAGATTGAAATCACCGGCCTCGGTCTCTCCCGGCAACGGCCGGTTCGAGGAAAACAGCATCACATTCAGCGCCGGATAGTACCGGGCTCCCCGATCATTCCAGGTACCGGAAAACGCCATGGTTGCCGCTTCGCTCCAACCCTCAGCCGTTTCCTCCATGCCGAGGATGACATGGTTGCTCCAGTTCTCGTCGTGCCTGCCGAACACGATGACGTTTCCGCTGGGACTTTCAGAGTACCAGCCCTCGCCTCCAGGGCTTGAAACCGACTCGACAACAACGGCCTGCGCCACTTCCTGAACGGCAGGTGCGTCGTCCGAGGGTGTGCAGGCGGACAGGAAGACGATACTCGGCAGGACGGGAATGGCCAGACGGCGGAAAAGTGACATCACGGAAGAATCGGATCTGGAAGGGGATGGAAAGTCAACTTACACGCCAACAGCAGGGGCTGGTTGCGCCGAAACCGGTTTGTGACCCGGAACCGGTCCAGACGCAAATCATAGGTCCCGGGCTGTATGAACCCTCATGCAACGACTCATCATGAAACGACATGTTCTGTTGTTGGCAGGCCTGGTCCTGCTTTGGTGCGGAGCCGTGAGCCCGGCAGCAGCCCAGGAGATCAACCACCAGGCTGAAGCAGATTCCGTATTCCACCAGATGGTCCGTTTTTCACCGGACGGCACCCTTCTCGCCTGGTCCCAGCGGGCCACCCGCGCGGGGGCTGAGGACGCATGGACGATCTGGTTGGCTCCGGTCGACGGCAGCCGGCGACTCCGGGTGGCCGAAGGCGACCCCTTCTTCGCATTCCATCCGGATGGCAGCCGGATCGTGTATTCCAGGAAAGCAGGCAACCACTCTGAACTCTTCCACATCCGCATCGATGGCCAGGACCAACAGGCCATCACATCGGACGGAATGGAAAATTCCCATCCGTACGTAGCACCGGATGGTCGAACCATCTACTATGTTACGGAAGGAGCGGGATCTGCCGACATTGCACGCATTGATATCAGCGGCACGGACCGTCGTGTATTGACAAGCGGACCCGACGACGACCTGTTGCCTTCGCTGTCTCCTGATGGACGCCTGCTGGCCTTTTACCGCAGCCGTGACGATGGCAAGGATCAGATCCACCTGATGGAACCCGACGGGACGAATGAGCGGATGCTGACAGTCGGCTCCAACCACAATTTCTTCCCGGTCTGGACACCCGACGACCATGTCTCCTGGATCAGCGACACCGACAAGGGAGAGCGTTTGATCAGAACCTCTCCGACCACGCTCTTCCGCCCGCTGGATCAACCCGCCGACGGTGCCCACTGGCAGATATTCTCGCCCGATGGCAGGCAGTTGGCCACCATCCGCGGACGCTGGCCAGTGACTTGGATCGAAGTGAGCGATGCCGGTGGGCAGACCCCCCGGCGAGTGATCAATTGACCTCGGAATGCCCCCGAAAGCAGAAAGCGCGCCCGGCCTGATGGCCGGGCGCGCTTCGCATTTTCAAAGCGGGGCAGTCGTCAGCGGCTGGTGCCCACCGACCCCATCGCCACGCGGACACGGTTGCGGGCGCGTTCGAGCGCTGCCTCCATGGTCGCTTTCACTTTGGGGTCTGCATTGGCCAGTGCCTCCACGGCGCGCTGTTCGGCGGCCTTGGCGCGCTCCACATCGATATCAGAAGCCAGTTCGGCCGTTTCTGCCACAACACTGACCGTGTTGTTCTGGACTTCCACGAATCCACCGGAAGTGGCAATCGTGATGGGATGGCCGTCAACGCCCGTCACCACGATGGTGCCGACTTCGATGGCGGCAATCATCGGAGCGTGGTTCTTGAGCACTTCGAACGACCCTTCCACACCGGGAGCCTTGATCCGGGTGGCTTCGCCGTTGAAGACGCGGCCTGAGGGCGATACGATGTCTACGATCATGATGCCTCTACCTTGGAGTGGAATCGGATGGCCTTCGCTTACGCTTCGACGGCGGCTTCAGCCAACATTTTCTCGCCGGCCTCGATGACTTCCTCGATGGCACCCTTGTAGGTGAACGCACCTTCCGGAAGGTGATCGAGTTCGCCGTCGAGGATCATGCGGAAACCACGAATGGTGTCGTCGATCTTGACGTACTTACCAGGGTTGCCGGTGAACTGCTCGGCCACGAAGAACGGCTGCGACATGAAGCGCTGCGCACGACGTGCACGGCCCACAACCAGCTTGTCTTCGTCGGAGAGTTCATCCATCCCGAGGATGGCGATGATGTCCTGGAGCTCCTTGTAGCGCTGCAGCAGGTTCTTGACGTCCTGTGCCGTGTTGTAGTGCTCATCACCCAGGATGCGCGGATCCAGGATGCGGGACGTGGAGTCCAGTGGGTCAATGGCCGGGTACAGACCCAGGGATGCGATCTGACGGGAAAGAACCGTCGTGGCATCAAGGTGGGCAAACGTCGTTGCCGGAGCCGGGTCGGTAAGGTCATCAGCAGGCACATAGACGGCCTGGACGGAGGTAATCGATCCGTTCTTGGTCGAGGTGATACGCTCCTGCATCTCACCCATTTCCGTGGACAGCGTCGGCTGATAACCCACAGCGGAAGGCATACGTCCGAGCAGGGCCGATACCTCGGAGCCTGCCTGCGTGAAACGGAAGATGTTGTCGACGAAGAAAAGCACGTCACGACCACCCAGGTCGCGGAAGTACTCGGCAATCGTCAGACCCGAGAGGGCCACGCGGGCACGGGCTCCCGGGGGCTCGTTCATCTGGCCGAAGACCAGGGCGAGCGAGGAATTCTTGAGCGCCTCGTGATCCACTTTGGAGAGGTCCCAACCTCCCTCTTCCATGGAGTGGAGAAACTCTTTGCCGTAGTCAACCACACCGGACTCGAGCATTTCGCGGAGAAGGTCGTTTCCTTCACGCGTCCGCTCACCAACGCCGGCAAATACCGACAGACCGTCGTGGCCCTTGGCGATGTTGTTGATCAGCTCCATGATGAGCACGGTCTTGCCTACACCGGCACCACCGAACAATCCGATCTTTCCGCCTCGGGCATAGGGCTCGAGGAGGTCGACCACCTTGATACCCGTCTCGAGCATCTCGACCGTCGTGGACAGGTCTTCGAAGGCAGGAGGGGCGGCGTGGATCGGACGGCGTTCTTCCGCTTTCGGCTGAGGAATACCATCGATGGCATCGCCGACCACGTTGAACAGACGGCCGAGGATGTCCTCACCGATCGGCATCGAGATGGCCCGGCCGGTATTGAATACTTCAGTTCCGCGAGTCAGACCGTCCGTAGCGTCCATGGCAATCGTGCGAACACGATTTTCGCCGAGGTGCTGCTGCACTTCAAGAACGAGGGTCGAACCGTCTTCGCGCTTGATCGTGAGGGCGTCATAAATTTCAGGTACGGCGTCTGCAGGAAACTGGGCGTCGATAACGGGACCGACGATCTGTACGACTTCGCCTGTGGCCATCTTGGGTTCCATCTGGGTTGGGATATCAGGTTGGAATGAACGGGGCCGGGAACGGATCCCCAACCGCCGGAAGGTGGGAGCACCGGGCTCGGATCCCGGTTGGGTCGAGCCGCCAGGAGACTCAGCAGGACTCCATGACAGTGCGCCATTTGGCAAGGACACGAAAAATACGGTCGTGCCTCTGCGGATGCCTGCAGACCCGGTGCAACCCTCGCAAAGAAACGGGGAATTTGCCTCTTCAACGGATGTTCATTTTCCTGCGTTTTTCGGCCATCCACGCATATATTGACCCTCTCCTTTCCACGCGACCGCCGTCCCATGAAACGCTTCGCCGCCACCTTCATCCTGCTCGTTTTCGCATCCATTCCGGTGCGTGCTCAGGACCTGCCGACCATCAGCGAAAAAACCGCCTCGCTGGAATCCATGGAGGGGTTCTTCACCCTCTACTGGGATGATGCCGGCGGGAAGGTCTGGCTGGAAATCGATCGGTTCGGAGAGGACTTCATCTATCAGGTCTCCCTGGCTGCCGGTCTCGGATCAAACGACATCGGATTGGACCGCAATCAACTCGGTCCCACGCGCATCGTGCATTTCGAACGGCACGGTCCGAAGGTGCTGTTGAAAGCACCCAACCTTGACTACATCGCCACGTCGGAGAATGCCTCGGAGCGCCAGAGTGTGGCGGAGGCGTTTGCTTCCGGCGTGCTGCACGGATTCGACGTCGTTGCCGAGGAAGAAGGTAGAGTGCTCGTGGATGCCACCTCTTTCATCGTCCGCGACGCCCACGGAGCCATCCGCACACTGGCCCGCTCCGGTCAAGGCTCGTTCCGCCTGGACGGCTCCCGGTCGGTTCCCTACCGGGAGAACACCAAGGCCTTCCCGCGCAACACGGAAATGGAAGCGCTCCTGACGTTCACTTCGGACAATCCAGGAGGTCAGGTGCGCAGCGTGGCTGCCACACCGGAAGCCGTGGCCCTGCGTCAGCGCCACTCGTTCATCGCATTGCCCGAGCCGGGATTCGAACCCCGGAAGCATGATCCGAGAGCGGGTTACTTCGGCCCCAGCTTCATGGACTACTCCGCCCCCATTGGAGAGGACATGCGCACGCGCTACATCTCGCGCCATCGCCTTGAGAAGAAAGACCCCAGCGCCGCAGTATCCGAACCCGTCGAGCCCATTGTCTATTACCTGGACAACGGAACGCCCGAGCCCGTACGTTCTGCCCTGCTTGACGGCGCCCGCTGGTGGAATCAAGCCTTTGAAGCGGCCGGATACATCGATGCCTTCCGGGTCGAGGTACTGCCCGAAGGTGCCGATCCGCTGGACGTGCGCTACAACATCATCAACTGGGTGCACCGCTCCACGCGTGGCTGGAGCTACGGATCCAGCATCACCGATCCCCGCACGGGCGAGATCATCAAGGGCCACGTGCTGCTTGGATCCCTGCGTGTCCGTCAGGACTATCTGATTGCAGAGGGCCTCCTGAACCCCTATGACCCCAGAAGCCCGCGCACCGGCAGCGACGATCCCATGCTGGAGATGGCGTTGGCCCGCATCCGGCAACTGTCTGCCCACGAAGTGGGACACACGCTGGGAATACAGCACAATTTTGCGGCATCGGTCAACAATCGCGCCTCCGTCATGGACTACCCGGCGCCACTGGCAGAACTCGACGCGGAAGGACGCATCACCCTGAATCGCGCCTACGACGAAGGCATCGGGGAATGGGACAAGTTCTCCATCCGGTACGGTTATTCGGACTTTGCCGAGGGGATGGATGAAGAACTGGCCCTGCAGGCCATCATCAAGGAATATCTGGATGCCGGCTGGTTGTTCATCACGGACAGTGATGCCCGCCCGGCGGGCGGCGCCCATCCGACTGCCCATCTCTGGGACAACGGGGCCAATGCCATCGACGCCCTCGAACTGGAAATGGCGGTGCGCGAAACCGCCCTGGCCAACTTCGGGATTGGTACCATCCGCCCCGGCCGGCCCGCTGCTCTCCTGGAAGAAGTCCTCGTGCCGCTGTATCTGCGCCATCGCTATCAACTTGATGCCGTGGCCAAGTTGGTTGGCGGAGTCAACTATGCCTACAACATCCGGGGTGACGGTCAGGACTATCCGGAGGCCGTCCAGCCTCGAGAACAGGTGCGTGCCGTCGATGCCATGCTGAAAGCCGTGGAGCCGGAAGCGCTGGCGCTTCCAAGACACGTCCGCACCCAGATTCCCCCCCGCCCGCCGGGGTATGGCCAGCACCGTGAATTGTTTGATGGAGATACGGGACTGATTTTCGATCCGTATGCACCGGGCGAAGTCGTCGCCCATCAGGTGTTGAGCCTGCTCCTGGAGCCCTCGCGCGCCGCCCGCATGGTGGTACAGCGCGACTTTGATGGCGGACAACCCGGATTGCTGGACCTCCTTGTGCGGATCACGAACAAGGTCTGGCTGGAGAAAGAGCCATCGAACGCATACGCCGCCGAACTGCAGCGTGTCACGCAGCAGGTCTGGACCGATCTCCTGCTCGATGCAGCGGCATCGAGTCGGTACGCCCCCGCCGTACGGGCGCGGATTTCCCTGCACCTGCGTGACATCCATGCCTGGCTGAGCAACAACACCTCCGATACCGAAGAAGAAACGCAGGCCCACCGCCTCGCCGCGCTCGACGACATCGATCGATTCCTTTTCCGCCCCTACCAGCCGCAGGAGGAACACCGATCGATCGAGACACCTCCGGGATCGCCCATCGGTTCGGGTCCTGTCTGGTCGCTCAGGGTAGCGGAGCGGGCGACGTGGCTCGAGGCATGGAACGATGCGACCACGCTGTGCACTTTTGAATCGGAATGGCAATGAAACGGCATCTCGGCCTGCTCCTCGGTTGCCTGCTGATCGGTGCATCCTGCACAAGCGATCCCTACGCCGATCTTCCCGACCCGCTGTTCCGGCCGTATGACGGAGACGACGTGCCCGGCGCCGCGGTCATGGTCATCCGCAAGGGCGAGATCCAGCGTGCCGATGGATACGGCATGGCAAACCTTGAAGAGAACGTTCCCGTCTCCCCGGCCACCAATTTCCGACTGGCTTCAGTGACCAAGCAGTTCACCGCCATGGCCGTGGCAATGCTGGTGGATGCAGGCGCGGTAGGACTGGATGAGCCGATCCGGAGTATCCTGCAGGGCTTGCCGGGAGTGGCCGCCGACGTCACCGTACGGCACCTCATCCAGCATCAGTCCGGTCTGCTGGATTACGAGTCCTTGATTCCGGAGGACTTCGAAGGGCAGGTACGCGACGCCGACGTCCTGACCTTCATTGCCGGTACGGACAGCCTCTATTTCGCGCCCGGCACGGCGTACCGGTATTCCAACACCGGCTATGCTCTGCTCTCGCTGATCATCGAGGAGCGCTCCGGGCTTTCCTTTCCTGATTTCCTGCGGACGCGCATCTTCGAACCGCTCGGAATGAGCGGGAGCGTGGCGTTCATCGACGGCGTGAACGAGGTGGCCAACCGGGCCTTCGGCTATACGATCGAGGATGATCAGGTCAGCTTCAGCGACCAGAGCCAGACCAGCGCCGTACTGGGCGATGGCGGTATCTACTCGTCCCTCAATGATCTCTACAAGTGGGATCAGGCGCTCTACGGCGATGGACTGGTCAGCGACTCCCTCATGACGCTCGTATTCACGCCCGGGCTGTCGGATTACGGCTTCGGGTGGCGCATCGACACGCATCAGGGACATCTGCGGTACGGTCACACGGGCAGCACCCGAGGCTTCAGAACAGTCATCCATCGGTATCCGGACGACGAATTGACCGTCGTCATCCTTACCAATCGCAATGGCCCGGCCGTCGCCGACCTGGCCGAACGTGTGGCAGCAGGGTACCTCTAGCCGGATCCGTCGGGGGCCTCGGCGTCCCGAACGTCCTCGAATCAGTCCGCCGCTTCGGCAATGCACTCGATCTCGACCAGTGCATCCAGCGGATTCTGACGGACGGCAATGGTTGTCCTGGCCGGACGATGACCTTCGAAGATCTTGCCGTAGACCTCGTTCATCCCGGCAAAATCATCCATGCTTTTCAGGTAGACCGTCGTTTTGACGATATCCACGAGACCCAGGCCCAGCCCATTCAGAACGGTCGAAATGTTGAACAGGACCCTGCCGGTCTGCTCCTCGATGGTCTCCCCCACGATTTCCATCGTGTCTGCGTCGAGTGGCGTCTGGCCGGAGAGGAAGTAGAAGGGGCCGGAACGAACGGCATGGCAATAGGGACCGATGGCTTCGGGGGCGTCTTCCACGAACAGCATCTGCATGTACGAACTCCGGAGTGGGTGAAAAGGGATGCCATGGAGTTTAGGAAGCAATGCCGTTCGGGACAATTGCCTGATCGAGCCCCTACTGTATCCGGCGGCCCCGCAACACCACGGCCTCCGGCGAGCGCAGCAAAGACAGGTCCTCCAGAGGATTTCCCGTGATGAACAGGATGTCGGCACGAGAGCCCTGCAGGATCTGTCCGAATCGCCCCTCCTGATCAAGGAATCGAGCCGCCTCGACCGTGGCGATTCGAAGTACGTCCGGAGCAGGAATCCCGGCATCGAGAAACTCCTGCATTTCATCATGGATCGATGCGCCCGGCGCCGTCCGACCGATTCCGGCATCGGTGCCAATCAGCAGCGGGGCCCCAGAATCGAACAGGGCACGGACAAAGCGCTGTCTGTTTTGACGAACTACCGGATCCCCTTTGGCAATCAGCGAAAAGATGGCAAGAGTCGGGCTGTTCCAGGCTCCGGCCTTCAGGGTCGCGGCAATCAGATCAGGAAAGCCGGATTCGTCAATCGAACGCCAGGCAAAGGCGCCTCCCTGACCCAACGGATTGAGGGCCACCCCGTATCCGCTCAGATGCTCGATGAATCGATGTCCGGAGGCCAGCGCCAGATGGATTCCGACCTTCCTGGATACGTGCCCACCGTAGTCGAGCCCAGATTTCTTTGCTTCATCCACGATGGCCAGGTACGTATCGTGGCTCAGGTCCTGATACAGTTTCAGCGTCTTCCAGCCTGCACGGACCTGTTTCCGGACGGCCTCGCGCCCCTGCTCGGGCGTCATCACCAGCTGGGTGAATGGCCAGTATTCGGGTGGCCCGTCAAGCCCGGGGCTCATGGCAAAGACGGTGGGCCCATCCAGGTCCCGCCTTTCCAACTGATCGATCAATGCGGGAAGCCCGGGCCATCCCCACAGATTCCGGACTGTCGTGACGCCTGCCGACAGATAGTCCTCCAGATCATCCGGATCCAGATGTACGTGCATGTCGGCCAGCCCCGGAACGAGGGTCCTGCCACATCCATCGATGCGTTGCATGCCGACCGGCGGCGGTTCTCCCGACTGGCGGGCAACCCCCGTGATGGTTTCTCCTTCGACCGCGACCCATCCATTCTGGCGCAATTCCCCGGACGCGGTATCCACGATGTCCACATTCGTGACCACCCACGCATGGGGCCAGTCAGTCGGCAGGGGGCACAGGGCCTGTCCGGATGCTGGTGCTGAAGACCAAAGCGCGATACAGATGGCTGTCAGCGCCAGGCACCGGAGCGCTATGGGTGGGAGGTGGCGAGTGTGCATGATCCAATTTCGCGCGCGCCTTCGGAATGGGTGTGCTGCCGGCCTTGAATCGGTGTTCACTCGTCGATAAGAGACTCCAGGGCCGCCACGAAACGTCCCGGGGCAGCGTCATCCATCCGGAAATACATCGATGGCTCGATGACCTCGAGTTCCATGAGCCACCAGGCATCCTCCCCGCGAACCATGTCCACTCGGGAATACAGCGACGGCGCGCCCGGCCACCGCATCCCGAGGCTCTTCATGACCACAGCCCCGGCGTCCAGGGCGCTCTCCTGCGGCAACCACGGACGGATGGCCCCACCGTGTTCTTCCTGCACCCGGAAGTCGCCTGCGGAAGGGGTCTTGCGGATGGCATGGCTGAAGGCGCCGCCGAAATAGAACAGGGAGACCTCTCCTTCCGTCTCGATGGACCGCACGAAGGGCTGCACCATGAAATCGTCCGCTGCAAAGCGCACGATGGCTTCCTCGGGTTCCTGGTCCGAATTCAGTCGGAAAGCACCTTCCGCATTCGCACCCCGCACGGGTTTGATGACCATGTCCCGGGCCTCGAGCACCTGGGCAAAGTGGGCTGCATCTCCGCGTTCCAGGGAACGGCCGAACAGCGTGGGCACGACGGCTACACCTGCCTCCGCCAGATCCGCCAGATAGCGCTTGTCGGCGTTCCACCGCATCATGTCCGGATGATTGAACAGACGCGGACCTGCGGATTGGATGATGTAAAGCGCATGGAAAAAGGCATCTACCTGTCGGTGATAATCCCATGTCGAACGGACCACGACAACATCGAATCGTGCCCAGTCCTCTTCGGGAGCGCTCCACGGAATGGTCTCAACGGTCCAACCGGCGGCTCCGAGGGCCTCGGCCGCCAGGTGGTCATCGATGTGGTACCCGGTTGGGTCGGCCAGGGTGAGGAAAGCACAGACGGGCATGGGATTCAGGGCCGGTTCGTGTCGGGAGCGTGGCCGGGCCCCCGCAGTACCATGCCCGGACGCAGACCGGTCATTTCCGTGCCATCGAATACCTGTTGGCCGTTTACCCACACCCCACGAAAGCCTTCTGCGTACTGATGGGGCTCTTCGAAAGTGGCCCTGTCGACCACGGTTTCGGGATTGAACAGGATGATGTCGGCCTTCATGCCTGCCGCCAGACGGCCACGATCGGTCAGTCCCATGCGGGCTGCCGGAAAGCCGCTCATCTTGCGGACGGCTTCTTCGATGGAAATCACATCGAGATCCCGGACATAGTGTCCCAGAACGCGCGCAAAGGTGCCGTACGAACGGGGATGGGGTGAGGCTTGCCCATACTCGATGACCCCTCCGTCCGACGCGATCATGGCAAACGGGTGGTGCATGATGTTGATCAGGTCCTCCTCGCCGATGGCGTGGAATATTCCCTGGCATCCCCCCTGCTCCACGATCCAGAATACCGCCTCGGCGCCGTGAGGAATGGAATCCGACAGGCCCAGACGAGTCGTGACGTTCCGCAGCGTCTTGCCTGCCAGGGAAGCATCCCAGGAGCATCCGGCAATCTGGACACGGTCAAGGTCCCCACCGCCACGCTCTTCCCGAATGATGCGCTCCGTTTCGGCTTTGATGGTGCCGCGGGTCTCCGGATTGGAAAGACGCGCGAGCAAGGCCCCTCGCCCTCCTTCCCGGGCCCATTGCGGCATCAGGGCCGCTTCAATGCTTGTACTGGACGCTGTGTAGGGATACTGGTCCACGGTAACGTCCACACCCCGGGCACGCGCCTCGTCGACCAATTGGAGGGTTTCCTCGCTGATACCCCAGTTGGCGTTTCCGATCACCTTGTGGTGCGTGATCTGGGTGGGCAGCCCCCCTTCTTCTCCGATGCGGATGGTTTCTTCCACGCTCTCCACGATGCGCGATGTCTCGTCCCGCATGTGGGAGGTATGGGAACCCCCGTACCGGGCAACAACCCTAGCCAGTTCGATGACCTCCTCGGTCTCGGCAAAATTGCCGGGCACGTAAAAGAGCCCCGTGCTGATCCCGAACGCGCCTTCCTCCATGGCCTCTTCGGTCAACAGACGCATGGAGTCCAGTTCGACAGCGTCCGGGGCGCGGTCCTCCGCACCCATCACGGCCGAGCGGATGGATCCATGGCCGACAAACGTCCCGATGTTCACCGCCGGACCCAACGAGTCGAGTCGCGCGAGGAAGGATCCAATAGGAAGGGGTGAACTGCCATCCGGGCCTTCAAAGACCGTGGTAACGCCCTGGCGCACATAGTTGTCGGCGGTCGGGACACGGAAGATCCCCCGTCTGGAGTGCGTGTGGACATCGATGAACCCGGGTGATACAACGAGTCCCGCGGCATCGATGACCTCGGCGGATCCGGCTTCAATACCTGGACCAACGGCCACGATTTCGTCGCCGCGAATGGCTACATCGCCGACGAAAGAGGGATTTCCGCTCCCGTCAACGACGCGTCCGCCCCGTATGACCAGGTCATACGGGGCGGATGTGTCAGAAGTGCACCCGCCCACGAGGACAAGCGCCACTATCGTCAGCCAAAAACGCATCAGGATGCGAGGCCGCGGATGGTCTCGACCAGCATGGTCACCTTGTGGTCGTTTGAACCGTCCAGATCGGCAGCCAGGTTGTTCAGCGTCGAACGACGGGCCGAACCGGATTGCCCTTCAGCCTGCGCCAGCGCGGCGCGGATCGAATTGATGCGGGACATGGACAGACCTCGAGCACGTTCCAACTGATCCACGTAGGCGCGGGCCAGTACGAACGTCGTCGGCCAGTGGTACATGGGCTGTCCCTGGGCATTGAGATAGTCGAGCTGCACGGTGTTGGCTGCAGCAATCTCGTTCTCGCTCACGAACCCACTCGGCGTCAGCTCGAAGATGTCGAGTCCACGGGAGATTTCCGAACTGACGATAAGCCCGTTGTACCAGTAGACCGACCACGAGCCACCATTGCCTTGCGTTTCGGCGTTGACCGGGCCACGGTCGTGGAAAGCGATTTCGGTCGGGTTGTTGATGTCGGTCCAGTCATAGACCGAAATACCCCCCTGATACCATGCCTGGACGAAAACCTCCCGTCCCGGAATCGGAATCATCGACCCGTTGTGGGCCACACAGTTTTCAACGTTGGTCTGCGGTGCCGGCAGCTTGTAATAGCTGTGGAAAACCAGTTTGCCATCCTCGATGGTGAAGTGGGCGTTTGCACCCCACTCGTACGGATCGTCTTCGCGGCACTTGGGCTGGCCACCACCACCCCACTCGTCCGTGAAGAGGACCTTGGACCCATCGTTGCTGAACGTGGCCGAGTGCCAGTAAGAGAAGTTGGAGTCAGCCGCGGCATCCATGCGCCAAGGGTTGGCTGGATCCGAAATGTCCAGCAGCAGCCCGTAGCCGCCGCACGCTCCACCAGCCAATCCCACTTCCGGATAGAGCGTGATGTCGTGACACTGCGTCGGACCCGGTGCCGGGCCGTCGCCCTGATTCTGGTTCCGGTTTCCGAAGCGGGCTGCTACGATACCGGGAAGGGCTTCCCGGAATGCCGCACTGTCCGCCGCATTGGGCTCCCCTCCACCCCGCTCTTCCATGAACGGGTCCATGAACATCGACAGCAGACGCCCAGACAGGATGCGCTCCTGTCCGAAAATGTCAGCAACAAATTCGCCACGCGCTTTTGCTTCCTCAATCAGGCGAAGGTCGGCCGGGGAAATGCCATGCTGCGGCGGTGCCACCAGGTCTTCGAAGATGCGGGGCGAGCTCACGATATGGGCCGTCTCCGGCGCATCCAGAGGGACCTCGATCACTTCAATCCGGAAAAGGGCGGAATTCGGATCCTCATCCGGTGTGGCGGCCGAACAACCGGGGAGTTCTTCGTCAGGACGCACACCGGCAGAACCGGATACGTAGATCCAGACCTTGTCGTCCACATCGGGATCCTTCAGGACGGAATGCGTGTGCGATCCGCGGCAGGTCTGCACGTTGTGGATGTACTCGGGATTCCGAACGTCGGAGATGTCGAAAATGCGGATGCCGCGGAGGCGGTCCTCGCTGACGCGTTCGTCAACCCCTTCCGTACCGCAATCCAGGCGACCGCTCGTGCCTTCGCCTGATACGAACATCAGGTTGCCATACACGGACACATCGCTCTGCGACGCGGGGCACAGATAGTCAACGACCAGGTCGGGAGCGCTCGGGTTCGATACGTCCCAGATCATGACGCCGTTGTAGTTGCCCTGGAAGACATAGTCATCCTTGAAGGCAAGGTCGGAGTTGGTGACGCCGACAAAGTCCTCTGCAGGAGGGGTTGTCGACAGTTTGTTCAGGTTCCAGATGGCTTCTTCTGCATCGAAGAGACCCGCACCGAGTCCGACACGGGGGTCTGGAGAGGGAGCCTCGGTCGACATCATGGCCATGCTGGAAGCAGTGTCACCGCCGGCGTCCATCATGGAGCCGGAAGAGCATCCTGCCAACAGGACAGCCGCGAAGAATACGACCCAGAGGGCGTTCCCGACCATGCAGGATCCGGGAGTGCGACAGTTTGATGGATACATGGGATTCTTGGTTTGGGTGGCGGTTGGTGGCGCGTGTCGGGAAGGGCAGTTGGCCCTGTGGCAGGCGTCAGTTTTCGTTGAAGGCATCCAGCATCAGCCGCATGCGTGCGATTTCGGTTTCCTGATCCACATTGATATCCGTAGCCAGGCGGAAAGCATCTTCGTCGTTGCCGGCTCCGTCGGTATTGAACATGTCGTCGACCATGGACGTGGCGCCTTCGTGGTGCTGGATCATGTACGTCAGGAAGAGCCGGTCGAACGCTTGTCCCCGGGCAGCGGCCAGTTCTTCGAGCTGCTCTCGGGTGAGCATGCCTGGCATCATGGCGTGGTCGTGTCCGGCGGACATGTCGTGGTCCTGTCCCGGGATATGGATCATCAGGTTCAAGCCATCGATGTGGACCTCGGGAACAGGTTCGTTCCGGGTGCGAAGCCACCGTTGCATGGTGGCAATCTCGTCGTTCTGGGCATTGATGATCCGGGCAGCCAGTATGCGGATGGCATTCGAACCGGCATTCTCCGGGGCCATTCCGGACATGATGAGGGCCTGGGCGTGGTGACCGATCATGCCGGTCATGAAGTCGACTTCTGCCTGTGTGTAGCGACTTTTAGCCTCCTGTTGACGCTCCCAGAACAGCCGCTCCATGTCGGTCATCTCTCCCTGTTCGACGCTGGCAGAGGCCGATTCTTCCATGGGGGCCGTTGAGGCGCAGCCCGTACTCAGAATGAGCAGGGCCATGAACATCACTCTCGAAAACATGGATTCCGGTTGCATAGGGGTGGTCATATGGGCATGCCGGCGGGAATCACCAAAGTACATGGTGTCATTTACACAAACATCACGAATCAGAAATCTTCCTTATTTAGATTAAGTCTAAATACTAATAAGCAGTGTCATTCTCGTGTCCGATATCCGATTCAATGCGGGCTTGTGCCTGATTGTCCTCCTTTTTCTGACGAGCCGTCCTGCAGGGGCATTCCAACCGGAGCCGTTGCCAGCCTCGAATGCATCAGCCGGACTGCTAGTCATGGCGCACGGCGGCTCCGAAGACTGGAATGCAGCCGTCTTGAAGGCCGTGGAACCACTGCACTCTGAAACCCAGGTGGCGGTGGCGTTCGGCATGGCCAATCCTCATACCCTGCAGGAAGCCGTCACCGAACTGGAAGCCCGCGGAGTGACCCGCATCGAAGTGGTGCGTCTGTTCATTTCAGGCGATTCATTCCTCGAAGCCACCGAATACTTGTTCGGAATCCGCAGCGAAAAGCCTGAGGGACACTTCATGCACGAACCGCACCCCATTGATGTCAACGTCCCGGTGCAGTTGAGTTCAAAAGGGCTGATGGATGTGACCCGGTTGGGCGGCATCCTGGCCGAACGCACCGCAGCCATCAGCCTGAACCCTGATTCGGAATCGGTGCTGATCATCGGACACGGCCCGGGGAGCGACGAGGAAAACGATCGCTGGTTGGCCCGGATGGATGCAATGGCCGATTCCGTCCGTGCGCTTGGATCATTCCAGGAGGTCCGAGTGACCACGCTCCGGGAGGACTGGACCGGAAAACGCGAAGCGGCCGAGGCGGACATCCGCGCATTCATGGAAGCTCAGGAGGCTGCCGGTCGGGATGTCCTTGTTGTACCGTTCCGGCTACGCGGCTTTGGCCCCTACGCCGAGGTCCTCGAGGGGTACGACTACCGTGCCGATCACAACGGATTCCTTCCGGATGATCGCATCACCGACTGGATTCGTGCGGAATATGAGACCCTGAAAAGCCTGCCGGCCCGCTCAGTGACCTCGGTGGACCGTGACGTGCGTCCTTCCGACGACCAAGGCGCTCACGACCACACGCATTGATACCTGCCTATCCCTGCTGCTCCGTCAACAGGGACGCCAGAATCTGCCGGGCTTCGTCGATCTCGTCCTGCACGATGGTATGCGCCATGCCGGGATAGATCTTCTTGGTGACATCGGCACCCATGCCCGCAAACACCGACGCGGTTTCCTCGACACGCTCCAATGGAATGTGGAAGTCCGTGTCCGAGCAGCCAAGAAACACCGGTGTGCCTTGCAAGTCGCCTTCATGCTTCACAGGCGCATCCTGCGGGCCGATCAGCCCCCCACTGAATACCAGCAGTCCACCGTACCGGCCCGGATGTGTGGCCACGAATTCCGATGCCAGACAAGCTCCCTGGGAGAAGCCGGCCAGAACGATCCTCTCTGACGGAATGCCTTCGTCATTCAGACGATCCACGAGGGAGGCAATGGCCTGCAACCCGGACGAAATGCCGGGTTCATTCTGCTCCCGAGGCGACAGGAAGGAATACGGGTACCAGGTATTGCCCATGGCCTGGGGGGCCAGATATACCATGCCCTCCACTGGCAGAGTCTGGGCCAGTTCCAGAATACTTGGAGCCGTGGCGCCTCGGCCATGGACCAGGATCATGGCTGAATCGGCTTCGGCTGGCACGGGTCCGTACGTGTAGACTTTCTGTCCCTGATGGGGTCCTTGCTCCGTCGTCATCTTTCGCTCACTTCTCGTCTGTTGTGAATGTCTTTCGTTCGATGGCCGGAAGGCGGGCCTCGATCTGTGGCCGCTGCGCCTCGTACCAAGCCGGCAACTTGAGCGAGGAGCCCAGTTCCTCCACCGTCTCGTCGGAGGTGAATCCCGGTTCGTCCGTGGCCACTTCGAAGAGGACGCCGCCCGGCTCCCGGAAATAAATGGAGTGGAAATACTGACGGTCCTGAACCGGCGTTACCTGCAGCCCCGCCGCGCGAAGCTTCGACAGGTATTCCAGTTGCTCTTCGTCATCCACCGTCCGGAAGGCGATGTGATGGATCGAGCCGGCTCCGAACGCACCGCGCCTGGCATCCGGGTCGTGCAGGATGTCGACGTACAAACCGCGGTCGTTGGACGCTCCCTTGTAGCGATGGCGATTGCCTTCCTGTGATACGAACTCGTAGCCCATCTGCCCGGTCAGGACGCTGGCTGTTGGCTCGACATCGTTCAACAGGAGAGTCACGCTGTGGAATCCCCTCAGCGCATGCTCGGCCGGAATCGGTCCGTCCTCCCAGTGTTCGATGGTGGACGGGTCGTCTGTGGCCACCAGCTCCACGACCATACCATCCGGATCCGAAAAGCGCAGCACCGACTCTCCGAATCGTTTCTCGGGCCCGCTGGTCTTGATGCGCAGTTCCAGCAGGCGGTCCATCCACCAGCCCAACGAGCCTTTGGGAATGGCATACGCCATGGCGGACGTCTCCCCTGCCCCGACGCGACCACGGTGCATGTTGCGCCACGGAAAAAAGGTCAGCGCCGTACCTGGCGTCCCAACATGGTCGCCATAATACAGGTGATAAGTGCCCGGATCGTCGAAGTTGACGGTCGTCTTGATCAGGCGCTGCCCCAGTACCTCTACGTAGAAATCGATATTGGCCTGAGGGTCCGAAGCAACGGCTGTGATGTGATGGAGTCCCTGGATCGGCTGCATGTCGGATGCGGCGAAAGGTGGTTGGCTTTTCTGGACTCCTGCGTTGCGCGAACGATCAAAACGATACAGCCATCAGGTCTCAGGGGGCTTCCCTGAGAAGGGCCTCGACATCCAGCGGACGCGTGTACATGGACAGACCACCCCGCTCGTCACGCGGCCATTTTTCCTCGGGACGATCACGGTACAATTCCACCCCGTTGCCGTCCGGATCCCTGAGGTAGAGTGCCTCGCTGACGCCATGATCCGCCGCTCCATCGAGTCGGATGCCTGCATCGACCAATCTGCGCAGGGCATCGGCCAGGCTTTCCCGGTCCGGGTACAGGATGGCGGTATGGTACAGTCCCGTATGCCCCGGTGGAGGGGGCGACCCTCCGCGGCTTTCCCACGTGTTCAGGCCGATGTGATGGTGGTACCCTCCAGCGCTGAGGAATGCAGCCTGGTCCCCGAGTCGCTGGATGATATCGAAACCGAGTACTCCGTTGTAGAAGGCGATGGCACGATCCAGATCGGCCACTTTCAGATGGACGTGTCCGATCCGGACATCCGGATGCAGGGATTGACTCATGTTCGTTACACGTATTTGTCGCCGCGGATGACAGCGGCATCCTGGACATAGACGATGACGGCATAGTGCTCGAAGAACGTGTCCGCCACATGGTCAACGATCTTCTGGGCGACATCCTCACTCACGAGCGTCTCGATCTTGGTGTCAGGCCCCTCCCATTCAGAAGCGCGAACTCCTCGGGAGCCTTTCCCCGCTGCCTGGGTCAGCGTATACCCTTTGGCTCCCAGCTCGACGATCTTCCTCAACAGCCGGTCTTCAAGGATGCGCTCGGCCACGATGGTGACCAGTTTGAGCGTTACGATGCGATGGGTACTCATGATGGAAGGACGGGATCGAAAGATGGAAGAACGGACCGGAAAGCGATATCAGCCGATGAGCCACTCGGCCATGGCGTAGTAGAGCGGAATCCCCAACGTGACATTGAACGGGAAGGTGATTCCGAGGGCCCCGGTCAGGTAGAAGGTTGGATTGGCCTCGGGCAGGGCGATTCGGACGGCCGCAGGCGCCGCGATGTAGGAAGCACTCGACACCATGGCTGCCAGCACGGCCGCGCCCGGCACGGAAAGACCGGTGAACTGGGCCAGCCAGATGGTCAACGCGCCATGCAGGATGGGCACCAGGATGCCGAAGGCCACCAGGAAGAAGCCGACCTCCTTGAGGTCGCGCAAGCGCGAGGCCGCAACGATGCCCATCTCCAGAAGGAAAAGCATCAGCGCGCCCTGGAATCCATGCTTGAAGAAGGGAGCGACAGGCTCGAAGCCTTCCGGTCCGACGAGCGTCCCGATGACGAGGCCGCCCACCAGCAGCACCACGCTCCGCCCGGAGAGCACTTCATGCAGGGCGTCCTGCCACGAGCCGGCCCGGCCGTCGCGCATGAAAGCGATCATGAGGGCCACCACGATGGCCGGGACTTCAAGGATGGCCACGAGCGCGGGCATGAACCCTTCCGGGGGGCGACCGGTCATCGTGCCGAACGTGATGGCCACGATGAAGGTCACGGCCGATACCGAGCCATAATGGGCGGCGATGGCGGCGGAATTGACCCGGTCCATGCGCCCCAACCGGCGCAAGATGTTGTAAGCGATGATCGGGGTGATGAGACCCAGGAAGAGGGTCAGAAGCGCCGGCCCGATGAATACGGCGACGGGCGTGCGGCTGAGTTCCACACCACCCTTGAGGCCGATGGCCAGCAGCAGATAGATGGACAGCCCGTTGTAGAGCGCTGAAGGCAGCTTCAGATCACTGCGGACCAGAGAGGCAATCACACCGAGGGCAAAGGCCAGGATGACGGGTGAAAGCAGGTTGGCCGCCAGGACGTCCAGATTTTCCATGAGGAAAGGGTGCGGTTGGGGTGTGGGGTGCATCCGGACCGGCTTCGGGCAGGTGCTCCCGATTCTGGCGCCGTTGCACAACCCAATATAATACTGCAGTGGCGCGGGCCCGCACGGGCCCGCGCCACCACAGGGACAGCGGACAATTCAGCCGGTCATCAATCCGACACCCGCTGCCGGTTGGCTCAAGATTGTTGGCCTTGAAGCCGATTCAGCCGATGGAAGCCGAAGTCGGGGGGACGGACTGCTCAGTGGCTGTGCCCGTGATCGTGGGAGCCCATTTCGCCGTCAACGAGCGTGACTTTGCCCGTGGCAACATCGTACATGGCGCCAACCACCATGACTTCGCCCGCTTCAACCTGGCCGCGGATGACCGCACTGCGCTCGAGGATGTTCTGGACAGTCATGGAGACGTTGTTGTGGGCCACGGCATCGACAAATTCCTTGTTCTGGGAGGTGCGTGCGCCCTCGATCTCGGTGGCGTACACCGCCGGAGCAATGTTGCTGAGCGTCTGCGTCAGGTTGCCCAGTTCAACGTTGTCGCAGGCACCCTTGACGGCGCCGCACTCCGTGTGTCCGAGTACAACGATCAGCTTGGAACCGGCAGCCGCCGTGGCAAACTCCATCGAACCGAGGATGTCGGCGTTGACGAAGTTGCCGGCAATGCGGGGCGAGAAAATGTCTCCAAGACCCTGGTCAAAGACGATTTCCGGCGGAACGCGGGAGTCGATGCAGCTGAGTACGACAGAGTGCGGATACTGACCGGATCCCGTCACACTGACCTGCTCGGTCAGGTCACGCTCGATCATGTTGCCGGAAAGGAAGCGTTCGTTTCCGGCCATCAGCATGTCGAGGGCATCCTGGGCTGTAAGGGCAGCCTGCGTGGTGGCGGTCTGCGTAACGGCCTGGGCCTGGACGAAGGTCGGAAAGGCAAACAGGGTGGCCACGGCTACGAGAGCGATGGCCATATGATTGCGAAGCGTTTTCATGGTAGGTACAGGAATGAACATGTGGTGGTGATGATGAACCACGGAATCAGGTAGGGCCATTAAAAAAGCCGACACACGACGATCCCTCGTCGAATGCCGGCACTACCTTCTTCACGCCCGCTCACTGATGACCCGAAAGGTCGGTGAACCTGCAGTTGGCTGGTACGCCCGTTATTTCCGTGAAGTATTCCTGCCCGCTCTCCCTGTCGGGAGGCGTGACCCGAATGTGCCTATTGGATGCGCAAAAACGGCGATTCGTTTCCTCCTAAATGTTGAAATAGCCAAGAAACGAAATTCGATCCGGGATCGATTTTGCAGGTCGCGACCTACCCGTCGAATTTCTGCTCCAGATTGCCTTCCATGGTGAAGACGAAGATGCTGTCACCCGTCCGCGAACTGACATCCGTGTGCATCGTGGCTACCGGCATGCCAACGCAGTCAAAGATGATCTGCTTGATCTTGTCTCCCGACCCCTCGATCAGTTTGGTCCGCATTTTCTTGAGCAGGATCACACCTTCCGGATCCCTGCTGAGTTGCGTCTCCGCGCGGCTCAACACGCCCTGCAGCCGCACCAGGATCATGTCTCCCATGATGTAGGTCCGGGCTTTTTTCGGGCCACGGCCAAGGAATTCCCTTTTGAAACTCGTCAGGGATTCAGTTATGGCTGCTTCTGCTTGTCCTTTGGTCATGGCGGGGAGTGTGCCGGTTCGCTTGTTTCAGGGTTCCTTGAGAGCCGCAGTTGCCTTTCGGGTTACACTCAATTAGATCAGAATCGACAGGATGTACCCCAGCACCGCTCCCCCGGCCACGATCCACACCGATCCGAGCCGGAATCGGAATACGGCTACAGCTGCCAGCAGCGAAATGATGATGGACTCTGGAGAAATGAGCACCTGACGACCGATGTCGATTGTCACCGCAGCCATCAGCGCCAGCGCCGACGCATTGATGGCGTCCAGGAAGCTGGAAAGCCAGACCGAGGTACGCAGGCGAGGTATGATCGGGTTGAGCAAGCCGACGAAGAGGAATGCCGGCAGGAAGATGCCGATGGTTGCTACAATGGCTCCGGGAACGCCCTCGACAAGGAAACCGATGAAGGTTGCCGTCGAAAGGACCGGGCCCGGCGTGAACTGGCCGATGGCCACCGCGTCCAGCAGCTGCGCCTGGGTAATCCATCCCAGATCCTGAACCAGCCCGCCTTCCAGAAAGGCGATGAGGACGTATCCACTGCCGTACAGTATGGAACCGACCTTCAGGAAAAACCAACCCAGCTTCCAGAGGGAAACCGTTGCGCCGGCTGCCGTTGCTGTGGACACGGCCATCGCACCACGCCCGTCAAGAAAGAGCAGTGGAAGCCATCGGTCAGCCGATGAGGACGAATGACCCTGCGCCCGAAGCCACAGCATTCCCAGAACGCCTCCGGCCAGGAGACACACGATCTCGCCGTAGCCGGCCAGGACGCCCGAGGCCACCACCACAGCCAGCACGCCCAGGCGCCAGCCCTTCATCGCCTTGCGTCCCAGTTTCCAGAGAGCCGAGAGGATGATGACGAGCACGGCCGGCTTGATGCCGAGCAGCAACGGCTCGACGGCCGGAAGCGAGCCGAACCGGACATAGCACCAGGCCGCCAGACCGGTCAGCAGGGCCGCAGGCAGGATGAAGGCCCCTCCGGCAGCAAACACACCCTTCCAACCGGCGCGCTCGTACCCGATGTGCATCATCATCTCGGTAGAGTTCGGTCCGGGAATCAGGTTTGTGGCTCCCACCAGATCCAGGAAATGCTGGTGTGACAGCCACTTTCGGCGCGTGACCACCTCGTCTTCAAGCATGGCGATATGCGCCGCCGGCCCGCCGAATGCAATCAGGCCCAGCTTGGCAAAGAGCCGGATGAGTTCGGTCAACTTACCGGGATTGTCTGAGGTGCGAGGATCCTCACTCATGGGGCGGGGCAAACGGGGTGGTGTACGCTGCGTGTGTA
>Ga0209273_10000761_pt1 | contig 36304 bp, 32 predicted proteins | sample tdAd471_FD_187126 | JGI IMG/M metagenome (GOLD analysis project Ga0209273, IMG submission 187126) | Marine sediment microbial communities from the Atlantic coast under amendment with organic carbon and nitrate - tdAd47.1 (SPAdes)... | ecosystem: Environmental > Aquatic > Marine > Coastal >...
CGCGAAAGCGAAGCAGCTTTTTTAGATATGGTGCCGAAGGCGGGACTTAACGCGCCCGGCGAGGGCCGCACGAGCTCTTCGCGAAAGCGAAGCAGCTTTTTTAGATATGGTGCCGAAGGCGGGACTTGAACCCGCACGAGCATAGCTCACTACCCCCTCAAGATAGCGTGTCTACCAATTCCACCACTTCGGCATGTTTTGATCGTCAGTCCAGTTGCGGTAAGTCTCCTTCCACTTCCGGCGCGGCAGTGCTGGTTGCGGCTGGCAGATCATCCTCCACAACAGGCAACTCTTCCTCCAGAACCGGCTGACCGGCTTGCATCACCGCGGGAGGGATATCTATACCCAGCTCATTTTCAGGCTGGGAGGCATTCTTGGCAATCAGGGCCAGGCCAAAACTGGTGGCAAAGAACAGCGCGACCAGCCATGCGGTGGAGCGCGTAAGTACATTGCCGCTGCCGTCGGACCCAAACAGGGTTTGTGACGCCCCTGCACCGAACGAGGCACCCATGTCCGCGCCCTTGCCCTGTTGCAGCATAATCAGGCCGATTATGGCCAGTGCCACCACAAGGTGCCCTATCAGAATAATCTGTTCCATTTTCAGCGTCCCTCCAGGGGACATTTCCATTTCGGTCTCAGGCCGCCGCTTCCGCGATCGCCTGGAAATCTTCAGCCACCAGCGCTGCACCGCCCACCAGGGCGCCATCTATATCTGGCTGGGCGAATAAATCTTTGGCATTGCCCGGCTTTACACTACCACCGTAAAGCAGACGCACCGCCTGCGCATCGACACCCTGCTGACCCAGTTCACGCCGTATAAAAGCGTGCATTTCCTGTGCCTGCTCTGGCGTGGCGGTCAGCCCCGTACCTATCGCCCAGACGGGTTCATAGGCCACCACCAGTCCTGCCGGGATTTCCTGCCCCTGCAACGCGCCCTGCAGTTGAGTCGCCACGACGCTCTCGGCCTCCCCTGCTTCGCGCTGCCCACGGGTTTCCCCTACACACAAAATGGGCTTCAGCCCCGCATTTACGGCAGCCGCCAGCTTGGCCGCAATCAGCTCATCACTTTCGTTGTGGTAAGCGCGGCGTTCGGAATGCCCCAGGATCACCCAGTCACACCCCAAATCTGCCAGCATCTCAGCGGAGACTTCACCGGTGTAGGCGCCCGATGTGGCCTGGCTACAATCCTGTGCGCCAACAGCAATGTTTGCATCTGCACACAGTTCTAGTGCCTGGGCCAGGTGCACATAGGCCGGACAAACTGCCATCTGCACCGCATCGGCGGTGGCTCCCGCCACCAGGTTGCCCAGCAATGCGGCTACGCTATCCCGGGAGCCGTGCATCTTCCAATTTCCAACAACCAGTGGTTGACGCATATTATCTTCCGGCCAAAAAAGCGGCGGCAATCTTAACGGAGTTACCGGACATAGGCAAGATACTCCGATTCAGGCGAGACACCGCTCAACCTCTCCCGCCAATTGCTGGCAAAGGCGGTTGACTTCATCACAGTCCTCGCCTTCAACCATCACGCGGACCACCGGCTCGGTTCCTGATGGACGCAGCAGCACGCGACCCCGGTCGCCCAATACAGCCTCGACATCAGCGACCGCTTCAGCAACCGCCGGGTGATCCTCCAGAACCACAGTTCCCCCGGCCCTTACGTTGATCATAGTCTGCGGATACTTGTTCATACCCGCGCGCAGAGTGCCCAGGCTCTCGCCGGATTCACGTACCGCACGCAGAACCTGCAGAGCCGCCACGATGCCATCGCCGGTAGTGGTAATGTCGCTACAGATAATATGCCCGGAGGACTCACCACCAAGGTGCCACCCCTCGGATTCCATCCTTTCTTTCACGTAGCGGTCGCCTACCTTGGCCCGCGCCAACTGCAGGCCCTCCTTGCGCAATGCCAGCTCCATGCCCAGATTCGTCATCTGCGTACCAACAACTCCGGCGTCGCTTTCTCCACTTGCCAACCGGTGCCGGGCGATGACATAGATCAGTTCGTCGCCATCTACCAGCTCACCGTTACCGTCGACAAACAGAACACGGTCTCCGTCACCATCGAAAGCGATGCCAAGATCTGCCTCGCGGTCACGAACCAGAGCGGACAACGCGGCGGTATCCGTGGAGCCCACACCTTCATTGATATTGAAACCATCGGGCTGGACACCAAGCGTTATCACATCTGCACCCAGCTCGGAAAACACGCTGGGAGCGATGTGATAGGTCGCGCCGTTGGCACAGTCGACCGCGATTCGCATTCCGCGCAGGTTGAAGCCTTCCGGTACAGTGGATTTACAGAACTCGATATAGCGACCGGCGGCGTCCACCACGCGCACTACTTTGCCAATCTCTCTGGAGCTGACGGTGACGAGGTCCTCATCCAGTTCCGCCTCAATGGCGAGCTCCACCTCATCGGGCAACTTCGATCCACTGGCGGAGAAAAACTTGATGCCATTGTCCTGAAACGGGTTGTGGGACGCGCTGATAACAATCCCCGCATCTGCGGCCTGTGTTTGCGTCATCATGGCCACAGCCGGCGTTGGCATTGGGCCAAGCAGCTTTACATCCACACCCGCGGCTACCAGGCCGGCCTCAAGCGCAGACTCAAACATGTAGCCTGAGAGCCGCGTATCCTTGCCGATAATCACCAGGCAGCGTTCCTTTCCACCCGCCTGACGGGCAAACACCCGGCCACAGGCCCACCCCAGTTTGAGCATAAAATCAGGCGTGATGGCGCCCTGCCCAACCTCACCACGAATACCGTCAGTACCGAAATAGCGTTTGGTCATACTTTTTCCCGTTCCATAAGCGCTGAAAACATAGCCAGGGCATCCCAGGTTTCCGCAACGTCGTGGGTGCGTATAATGACAGCGCCTCGTTCCGCCGCCAACAAGCCCAGAGCCAGGCTTGCCGCCATGCGCTGACTCACCTCCCTGTCTATCAATTTGCCGATCAGCGACTTGCGGGACAAACCCACCAGAAGCGGCAAGCCCAGCTCTGCCAGCTGTGGCAGCCCGGCCAGCAGGTCCAGATTATGGCGCACCGTTTTGCCAAAGCCAAAGCCCGGATCCAGTAGCAGGCGGCTGCGGGGTATACCGGCCTTCACACAATCCTCTATCCGTGCATGCAGAAAACCGCTGACCTCCGCGACTACGTCCTCGTAACAGGGCTTATCCTGCATCTGCCCCGGCTCGCCCTGCATATGCATCAGGCACACCGGCAGACCAATGGCAGCGGCAGCCTGCAGCGCCCCGGGGCGACGCAGCGCACGGACGTCGTTAATCATTCCTGCACCCCTCGCTGCAGCTTCTGTCATCAGTGCCGGAGAACTTGTGTCGACAGAAATCACCACGTCCAGCTCGGAGCTGATGCGCTCCAACAAGGGTAGAACCCGGTCCATTTCCTGAGCTTCACTTACCGGCGCTGCGCCAGGTCGGGTGGACTCACCGCCTATATCGAGAATCGCCGCACCGCTGGCCACCATCTCTGTGGCACGGCGCAGGCCACTGTCCAAATCGAGGCTGTCACGGCGATAAAGCGTACCGCCGTCAGAAAATGAATCGGGAGTGGTATTGATGACCCCCATGACCAGGGGACGAGAAAGATCCAGCATGCGCCCGGCACACGCCAGTGCCGGGAAGGCTGGATCTGTGGCAGGCAAGGCGCGCGAGCTCAGTGCTCGCCCGCAGGACCACCAATGGGACTACTGCCGGGGTTCTCCCCTTCTTCATCCACAGTTGCCTGGGCACTGCCGCCGGATGAGTCACCGTCCCAGTCCTTGGGAGCGCTGGGCTTGCGTCCGGCCATGATGTCTTCTATCTGGTCGGCGTCGATCGTCTCATACTGCATGAGTGCCTCGGCCATCAGGTGCAGCTTGTCCACATTCTCTTCAAGAATACGCTGTGACGTCTCGTAACACTCGTCGATAATGCGCCGCACTTCCAGGTCTATCTGTCGCGCCGTATCATCGGAGATACCCTGGTGTACCTGACCGGCACTGCGCCCAAGGAAGACCTCTTCACCGCCCTCGTCATACATCAGCGGACCCATTTTCTCTGACAGTCCCCACTGGGTGACCATCTTGCGGGCAATCTCGGTGGCACGCTGAATGTCGTTGGAAGCACCCGTGGTAATACCATCCTTGCCCAGCGTCATCTCTTCCGCGATACGCCCGCCGAAGAGGCTACACACCTGGCTGATGATATGCCGGCGGCTGTGGCTGTACCTGTCCTCTTCCGGGAGGAACATAGTGACGCCCAGGGCGCGGCCACGTGGAATGATACTCACCTTGTAAACCGGATCGTGCTCGGGAACCAGCCGCCCGACAATAGCGTGTCCAGCCTCGTGGTAGGCCGTATTGCGCTTCTCGTCTTCGGACATCACCATGGATTTGCGCTCCGCGCCCATCATGATCTTGTCCTTGGCCAGCTCAAACTGTTGCATGCCCACGGTACGTACGTTAGCCCTGGCAGCAAACAATGCCGCCTCATTGACCAGATTGGCAAGGTCCGCACCCGAAAATCCTGGAGTGCCCCGGGCAATCTTGCTGGGTTCAACATCCTCCGACAAGGGCACCTTGCGCATGTGCACCTTGAGAATCTGCTCCCTGCCGCGGATGTCAGGCAAGCCCACAACGACCTGGCGGTCAAAACGACCGGGGCGCAACAACGCCGGGTCCAGCACGTCGGGGCGGTTGGTGGCGGCGATGACGATAACCCCGTCATTCACTTCGAAACCGTCCATCTCCACCAATAACTGGTTGAGTGTTTGTTCGCGCTCATCATGGCCACCACCCAGGCCCGCGCCACGATGACGGCCCACTGCGTCTATCTCATCGATAAAAATAATACAGGGAGACTGCTTCTTGGCTTGTTCGAACATGTCACGCACACGGGATGCGCCCACCCCCACGAACATCTCTACGAAGTCCGAGCCGGAGATGGAAAAGAACGGCACCTTGGCCTCGCCGGCGATCGCCTTGGCCAACAGGGTCTTACCCGTACCAGGCTGACCCACCATCAACACACCGCGAGGAATGCGACCGCCCAGTTTCTGGAAACGGCTTGGATCGCGCAGGAACTCAACCAGTTCCTGTACATCTTCCTTGGCCTCATCCACACCGGCAACGTCGGCAAAGGTGGTGGTAATCTGGTCTTCTCCCAGCAGCCTGGCTTTACTCTTGCCGAAGCTCATGGGGCCACCACGGCCGCCACCGCCGCCCTGCATCTGGCGCATGAAGAACATGAACACGGCAATGATGATGAGAATAGGGAAGGAAGCAACCAGCAGCTGTGTCCAGACACTTTGCTGCTCTGGCTTTTTACCCTCAACGACGACGTTATGCTCCAGCAGGTCGTCTATCAGCTTGGGGTCTTCCACCATCGGGCGAATGGTCTCGAAGCGACTGCCGTCATAGCGCTCCCCGGAGATAGTAAGGCCATCCACTGTGACCTTCTGCACCTGGTCGCGCTGTATTTCCTGAATAAACTCGGAATACTGCAGCTGCTCCGACGGAGTCTGCATGTTGAAGTTGTTGAAAACCGACAACAAAACCGCGGCTATCACCAGCCACAATAACAAGTTCTTTACCATATCATTCAATGCTGCATCCTCATGGAGACACCTTCTCAGGCTGGCCGGATGTCCGGCCTACACAGCCTAGCTCCTCAATTATAGCTTCAGATCCGGCAACAGACCGGCTCAGGGGGTATACGCGCCAACCGTCACTGTGGACCTACGCAGCATCAGGGCACTCTTGCTCGCAATGTACTACAGATGGGGCCTCACAGTCATTTTTCAATGGCTGGACGGAAGCCTTCTGCTGTATCGCTTATACCCTGCATCAATCAGGGTTTCTACCGCGAAACCCGGTGGCAACGAGGTACACTTCCCGGGATCGTGGCCGCGATGCCTTGGGTTTGCGGGTCAACACACGATCAAAGCCATCGCGAGCCTCACGAAACAGCTCGTCAAAGCCCTCGCCCTGAAAAACCTTGGCAACAAACACCCCGCCCGGGGCCAGTACCCGGCGCGCCATGTCCAGCGCAAGCTCAACCAGGTACATTGATCGAGGCTGATCCACAGCCGCCACACCACTCATGTTAGGCGCCATATCGGAAATCACGATATCGACAGGGTCACCCTGCAGGGCGGCCAGAATCTGCTCGAAGACGGCGTCTTCAGTAAAGTCGCCCTCGATAAACTCCACCCCGGCCAGACTGTCCATGGGCAGGATATCGGATGCGACCACCCGGCCATGATGACCCACCAGTTCCACAGCCACCTGCGACCAGCCACCCGGAGCACTGCCCAGGTCCACTACTGTCATCCCAGGCTTGATCAGGCGGTCTTTTTCCTGCAATTCCAGTAACTTGTAACACGCGCGACTGCGGTAGCCCTCGCGTTGCGCCTGTTGTACATAAGGGTCGTCCCGATGCTCTTTCAACCACGCTTTGCTGGATGATCGCTTTTTCGCCATAAGTTAACTTTCTGTCGGATAAGTATCGTGGCCGGCGGCCCTTGTGTAGAATACGCGCCCTCCGGGAACGCACTCCCACATTGTACCGTGGATTGACTATGAGCAAGACAAGCAAAAAGGATATCAGGCAGTTGCGTGCCATTGGACACAAACTCAAGCCGGTGGTCACCGTAGCTGGCAATGGACTGTCCGACAACGTAGTCGCCGAGATCGACAGAGCACTGGAGCAACACGAACTGATCAAGCTCAAGCTTGCTGTAGGCGACCGCGAAGCAAAAGCTGCTGTCACCGAAGCAGTATGCCAGCGCTGTCGTGCCGAGCTGGTGCAGAGTATCGGCAACGTCATACTGATACTGCGACGCACGGCACAGCCAGACCCAAGACTTTCCAACCTGCTGCGTCACATGTAGCCCGCTGTCCGCCTGAACTGAAAACAGAATCCATCATAGCTGGACTCCAGCCGCTTTTTTCACCACCTTTTTCCGCTATCATGAATCCATCGTGATGATGCAGAGAACACCGGCGTATGGGCAAGATATTGGAGTTTCCGTCGCAACAGGCCATGGGCCTGGCATTTCTTGATCGTGAGATACGACAACTGCTGCGCAGCAAGGGTGCCGACGACGACCTGATCGACTTCGCCGCAGAGCAACTCAACCGCATCTATAGCCGCATCAAGGAGTCAGAGCAGTACCGATTCACCGTCCGCCTGCCAGCAAACCTGGACGAGGCGGACCAGGCCGCCTTGCAGCAGGATATCGAGGCTGGCCTGGAGGGTGTCCGTCGTGACAACCACCGGCTGATGGTTGAACTGGTCGCGCAACTGGTGCTGGCCGAAGTGAAAGGTTTCGCACTCTCCCGACGATGAAACTGCTAACCGTCGCAGCTCATCCCAGCAGTCTCTCAGTGACCTGGTAAACCAGTACCGCAGCCGAATAGGCCAGCAAGAAATAACCGGCAAACATTTTCAGCGTGAGGCTACGCGACTCGCTTTCCTTGGCAAGAATCGCCAGCGTAGAGATGCACTGCAGGGCAATAGCGAAGAACACCAGTAGCGCCAGCCCTGACCCCAGGGCGAGGTCGCTGCCCTGAATGTGCTCAACCAACGGCACCATGTTCTCATCTGCGCCTTCAATTCCAAAGATCGTTCCCAGCGTGCCCACAAACACTTCGCGCGCCGCAAACGACGCAAAAATTGCCACGCCATAGCGCCAGTCCAGGCCCATTGGCGCGAACACCGGCTCAACAATGTGCCCTAATTGGCCCAGCCAGGATTGGCCCAAATCAGCGCCATAGTTGGGAAAGTAACCGAGAACCCAGATCAACACGGTGACGGTAAAAATTATTTTGCCTGCCTTGGTGACAAAGTGTTTTGCCCGGTTCAGGGAGTTGCGCACTATAGGCACTATGCCTGGCATACGGTAGGGAGGCAGTTCCAGCACGAAAGGCAGGTCGCTGTAGTGGTCCTCGGCCGCACGGGACACCAGGCCGGTAATCAGCAGACCGCAGAACATACCGAAAAAGTAGATGCCAAACATGGCCAGACCCTGCCAACCCAGCAAGCCACCAAAAGAGGTTTGCGCCGGGATAAATGCAGCGATAAGCAGTGTGTAGACAGGCAGCCGAGCACTGCAGGGCATCAGCGGTATCGCCATATACGTCAATACTCGTTTCCGCGGTGAGTCTATAGCCCGCGCCGCGTAGATAGCGGGGATGGCACACGCCGTGCCCGACAACAGCGGTATAAAGCTTTTACCGGTAAGGCCGAAGAAGCGCAGTGGCTTGTGGCAAATAAGTGCAGCCCTGGCCATGTAGCCCGAATCTTCCAGCAGCCCGATAATAAACGTCAGCACGAAAATTTGCGGCACAAAAACCAGGAAGGCACCGATACCGCTGAACAGAGCATCAGCAGTGAAGTCGGCCACAATAGGGCTGCCGAGCATAGGCACCACGCGGTCCGCCATCCAGGCCAGCCCCGTTTCAACTGCATCCATGGCGGGTGCCGACCAGGTAAAGATGGACTGAAACAGCAGGTACATAATGGCGAAAAACGACACCCCACCGGTCAGCGAGTGCAGGAAAAAACTGTCCAGCCTTGTCTGGGTACGCACCAGGATGTCGCCCTTGGGTCCGTAGCGGTGAGCCAGAGCATGGGCTTCCCCGCGCAGAATGGCATCAGCGGTATCAGTGAGGTGACTGCGCGACTGGCGCTGCTCCGGCAGCGGCTTCGCCAATTCAGCGATCAACTCATCAACCCCTTTCCCGGTGCGGCCGGACAAAGGCAACACAGGGGTATGCAGGGCCTTCGACAAACCCTCCACGTCAAACTCCAGGTCGTACTTGTCATACACATCGATCATATTGGCGAGCACGAGAACTTTTTTACCGTGACGTTCACAGTCGCGAATGACCTGCAGGGTGAAGTACAGGCTCTTTTCCAGCCGGGTAGCGTCTATCAGGCATAGCACCTGCTCCACTTCCGGGTCGGCCAGGGCGTGCTCGAAATAATCCACCGCCACTTCTTCCTCAGCGGAAATAGCCTGTAAGGAATAGGTACCGGGGAAGTCGATGAGCTGTTTGTGCGGCAGCGCCTGCAGCTTGCCTGTGCCTACGTCAACGGTAATACCGGGGAAGTTCGCTACCTTGTGAGATAAACCGGTAAGCCTGTTGAACAACAGGCTTTTGCCCGAGTTTGGACTGCCGATCAGGATGATTTTAGTCATCACACGCTTCCCTGCTGACAAACACGTGTGTCGCGACTTCATCGTCAAGTGAATAAATCGTATTACTCACCTGGTAAACCTTGGGTGCGCCAAACGCGGGAGACTGCAGGCAGGTGACGCATTCGCCTACGTGGAAACCGAATTCCATCAGCCGTATGCGGTATTTTTCGGCCAGGGCATCGTCATAGCCCCGTATTTCACATCGGTCCCCGGCTTTGAGGGACCACAAGGTAGGATTCACGGCTTGCAAGCGTCCATAGAGGGTCAGATCAAGCGCGCGAATATAGCATTAATGAGAACGATTTGCATTAAATAGCGACTCAACAGCCGCCGCTCTACTGGATTCCGGCTAGATGTGATGAACCTGGTCTATCTCATACTCGATTTCACCGCCCGGGGCTCGCACCACCACAACGTCACCTTCTTCCTTGCCAATCAGCGCCCTGGCGATGGGCGACCCCACAGAGATCAGGTTGTTTTTCACATCTGCCTCGTCTTCACCCACGATTCGGTAGGTGACGGTTTCGTCACTATCGATATTGATGAGGTCCACGGTCGTGCCAAAAATCACCTTGCCCGTCTTGGCAATCTGCGTGACGTCGATCACCTGGGCGCCTGCGAGCTTACCCTCTATCTCCATGATTCGCCCTTCGGCAAAACTCTGTTGCTCGCGTGCCGCGTGGTACTCGGCATTCTCCTTCAGGTCGCCGTGCTCTCGCGCATCGGCAATAGCAGCGCTGATGCGCGGACGCTCTACTTTTTTTAGATGCTCCAGCTCTTCTCGCAGGGCTGCTTCCCCCGCTACTGTCATGGGGACCTTATTCATGCACTGATGCTCCCGTGCAGGTCCTGCAACCTGCGTACTTTTTTATCGCCTTCCTGCTGCAGAGACAGGGTGATTGCCTCGGCCGCCGCCAGGGTAGTGGTGTAAAACGCCCGATGTGCCTCGGCGCTGGCACGAATGGGGGCCGAGTCTTCAATAGCCCTGCGCCCCTCCGTGGTGTTGATAATAATATCCGCCTCGTCGTTCTTGATCATGTCGACAATGTGAGGCCGCCCCTCCAGTACCTTGTTCACACGACGCACTTCCAGACCAGCCGCTTCCAGGGCGTTGGCGGTGCCGCCGGTAGCCGCCAGCTTGAAGCCCATGGACACCAGGTCCTGCGCCACTTTCACCGCACCGGGCTTGTCTACATCGCGCACGCTCATCAACACGGTGCCAGAACTGGGCGGCGCTGAACCTCCACCAAGCTGTGCCTTGGCAAAGGCGGTGGCAAAGCTGTCGCCCACACCCATGACTTCACCGGTGGAGCGCATTTCCGGGCCGAGTATCGGGTCGACTCCCGGGAACTTGTTAAACGGCAGCACGGCCTCCTTCACACTAAAGTAAGGGGGCACGATCTCCCTGGTGAAGCCCTGTGACGCGAGGCTCTGCCCCGCCATGCAGCGAGCCGCCACCTGGGCCAGTGAGCGCCCTATACATTTGGAGACAAACGGCACCGTGCGCGAGGCACGCGGATTCACTTCAATGACGTAAATTTCGTTGTCCTGCCAGGCCAGTTGCACGTTCATCAAGCCGCGCACGCCCAACTCCAGGGCCATCTGCTTCACTTGCTCGCGCATCTGGTCCTGCACTGCAGCATCGAGGCTGTATGGCGGCAGGGAACAGGCGGAATCGCCGGAGTGCACACCGGCCTGCTCGATATGCTGCATGATGGCGCCTATGACCACTTCCTCGCCATCGGATACAGCGTCAATATCCACCTCTACGGCCGCAGAGAGGAAACTGTCCAGCAACACCGGAGCGTCATCGGACGCCTGCACGGCGTGGGTCATATAGCGCAGCAGGTCTTCTTCACGGTAGACAATTTCCATCGCCCGGCCGCCCAGCACATACGAGGGCCGCACCACCAGCGGGTAGCCTATTCTGGACGCGGCCTCCACCGCCTCCCCGGTGCTGCGCACGGTCGTATTGGCGGGCTGCTTGAGGTTCAGTTTCTGGATCATGTGCTGGAAACGCTCACGATCCTCAGCGCGATCAATCGCATCGGGCGAGGTGCCGATAATAGGCACGCCGGCGGCCTCCAGCGAGCGGGCGAGCTTGAGCGGCGTCTGGCCGCCAAACTGCACAATGACGCCCTTGGGTTTTTCCAGGTCAACGATGGCCAGCACATCTTCCAACGTAACCGGCTCGAAGTAGAGACGGTCGGACGTATCATAATCCGTGGAAACCGTCTCCGGGTTGCAGTTAACCATGATGGTCTCATACCCATCCTCGCGCATCGCCAGCACAGCGTGTACACAGCAATAATCGAACTCGATCCCCTGGCCAATGCGATTGGGGCCGCCCCCTATCACCAGAATTTTTTCGCGGTCTGAGGGCGCAGCCTCGCACTCTTCCTCATAGGTTGAATACATATAGGCCGTAGCCGAGGCAAATTCGGCGGCGCAGGTGTCAACACGTTTGTAAACCGGTCGAATGCCCAGCGCATGACGATGCGCACGCACTGCATCCTCCGTGCTCGCCAGCAGTACCGCCATCCTCTCGTCAGAAAAGCCCTTGCGTTTCAAGCGGAACATCTGGTCAGCATCAATATCGTGGAGATCCACATGCTTCAGGCTGTTCTCGGTGTTCACGATGTCTTCGATCTGCACCAGGAACCAGGGATCGACACCCGACAGCTTATACACTTCATCGACACTCATGCCGGCGCGGAAAGCATCGGCAATAAACCAGATCCGCTCAGCGCCGGGGTTTACCAGCTCGGAGATCAACTCGTCCCGCAGGTCCGGGTCGTCCACGTCAATCTGGTGTTCAAAACCGGCTGATCCGACTTCAAGGCCGCGCAGGGCCTTCTGCAGCGACTCCTGGAAAGTACGACCGATGGCCATCACCTCGCCCACTGACTTCATCTGGGTGGTAAGACGCGCATCAGCGCCACTGAACTTCTCGAAGGCAAAGCGCGGAATCTTGGTGACAACATAATCTATCGCCGGTTCAAAGGACGCAGGAGTGGCGCCGCCGGTAATATCGTTCTGCAGTTCGTCCAGTGTGTACCCGATAGCCAGTTTTGCCGCTACCTTGGCAATGGGAAAGCCCGTGGCCTTGGAAGCCAGTGCCGAGGAACGGGACACCCTCGGGTTCATCTCGATTATCACCATGCGGCCCGTTTTCGGATCCTGGCCAAACTGCACATTGGAACCACCGGTTTCAACGCCGATCTCACGCAGCACTGCCAGAGAGGCGTTGCGCATGATCTGGTATTCCTTGTCGGTAAGAGTCTGCGCCGGGGCAACGGTGATGGAGTCACCGGTGTGCACGCCCATGGCATCGAAGTTTTCGATAGCACAGACGATGATGCAGTTATCGTTCTTGTCGCGCACGACCTCCATCTCAAACTCTTTCCAGCCGATCAGTGACTCGTCGATCAACAGTTCCTTGGTCGGCGAGAGATCCAGCCCGCGGGTACAGATTTCCTCGAATTCCTTGCGGTTGTAGGCAATACCGCCGCCTGAGCCACCCATGGTGAAAGAGGGTCGAATAATGCAGGGAAAGCCAATACTGTCGAGGACCTGGAAGGCTTCTTCCATACTGTGCGCGGTCGAGGCGCGCGGTGTTTCCAGGCCTATTCGTTTCATCGCCTGATCAAACAGCTGCCTGTCTTCTGCCTTGTCAATGGCCTCTTTGGTCGCGCCAATCATTTCTACACCGTGCTTTTCCAGCACGCCTTCACGCGCCAGGTCCAGGGCACAGTTGAGCGCGGTCTGGCCACCCATGGTTGGCAGCAGGGCGTCGGGCTTCTCATCGGCAATGATGCGTTCCACCGTGCGCCACTCTATCGGTTCTATGTACGTGGCGTCGGCCATAGACGGGTCGGTCATAATGGTGGCGGGGTTGGAATTCACCAGAATGACCCGATACCCCTCTTCGCGCAGCGCCTTGCAGGCCTGGGCACCGGAGTAGTCGAATTCGCAGGCCTGCCCAATGACAATGGGACCGGCGCCGAGAATCAGGATGCTTTGAATGTCAGTTCTCTTGGGCATGGCGTTCTATTGTCCTGTTGCAGCGGCATTTCGCCGGGCTTCGATGAGCTCGATGAAATGATCAAACAATGGCGCCGCATCGTGAGGGCCCGGGCTCGCTTCAGGGTGCCCCTGAAAGCTGAAAGCGGGCTTGTCCGTCCGATGAATGCCCTGAAGACTGCCATCAAACAATGACTTGTGCGTCACTCTCAGGTTATCCGGCAGGGTTGCCTCATCGGCGGCAAAGCCGTGGTTCTGGCTGGTGATCAGCACCGTTCCATCTTCCAGGTTCTGCACCGGATGATTGGCGCCATGATGGCCAAACTTCATTTTCACAGTGCGCGCGCCAGAAGCCAGAGCCAGAAGCTGATGGCCGAGACAGATCCCAAAGACAGGAATATCCGTCTCGAGAATGGCACGGATAGCATCAACAGCATAAGTACAGGGCTCAGGGTCACCTGGCCCGTTGGAAAGAAAAATGCCATCGGGGTTCATCGCGAGGACATCAGCAGCGGGAGTTTGCGCCGGTACCACTGTGAGCCTGCAGCCACGATCAACCAACATGCGCAGGATATTGCGTTTTACGCCGAAGTCGTACGCGACTACATGCAGCGGCAAATCCTGCGCAGCGTGCTGAGCATGCCCCTTGTCCCACTCCCAACTGCCCTCTGTCCACGTGTAGCTCTGTGCAACAGTTACTTCCCTGGCCAGGTCCATACCCTTTAGGCCAGCAAACTCCCTGGCTAGCTGCAGAGCCCGGGAATCGTCGATATCCTCCCCGGCCATCAGGCAACCATTCTGGGCGCCTTTCTCGCGAAGAATACGGGTAAGCCGCCGCGTATCAATATCAGCGATCCCGACAATGTTATGGCTGCGCAGGTATTCGGAAAGGGTCTGCTCCTTGCGGTAGTTACTGGCCAACAGTGGCAAATCCCGGATAACCAGCCCGGTAGCGTGAATACCTGTAGACTCTTCGTCTTCGGAATTGGTGCCGGTATTGCCTATGTGGGGATAGGTGAGGGTAACGATCTGGCGGGCGTATGAGGGGTCTGTGAGAATTTCCTGATAACCACTCATGGCGGTATTGAAGACGACTTCACCAACGGAGGTTCCGCTGGCGCCTATCGCTAAGCCCTTGAAAATACTACCATCTTCAAGGACCAATATGGCGGGACTGGACAAGCAGGAACCTCCGTCAAAGTAGCGCAACCGGCCATTTTCTGCGACCCAACCGGGCGCTCACAAAAAGGCGAGATGGTTATTCACATCTCGCCTTGTCGCATAAATCGGCTCTGGTTTTCACAGGAATACACGGTGCCCGCTGCGCGTTGCAGGCATGTGAAATCTGGCGGGAGATTTTAGGTGAATGGGCTATCGCTGTCCAGTTAGTTTACCCTCTCGCCCTGCTCCATTGCTGAACAGCCACGCATCGAAGACCGGGGCAGCTTAAGGGCCCAGCCCCTGATTTAACGACACCATGAGCCTTGTGCGGGCCGACCTGCTGTCAAAAAACGTGATAAACCGTTAGGCTGGCATTACCATAACGCGGGCCGACCAGAGGGTGGGCAAGCTGGCTCGATAAGAACATCAAGGCATCGACATGACATACTCCAGCGGCAGGTGCGCCGTTATCACTGGCGCGGGCTCTGGCATCGGCAGGGCCCTGGCCTTGCAGCTCAACCGCCGGGGCTGCGCGCTCTACATCTCTGACATCAACGCGGACACCCTGCAGGAGACTGTGCAGCAGATGGAGCGCAGCGACATAGCCTGCGACCATCAGACCCTGGACGTGGCAGACCGTCAGGCGATGCATGCGTGGGCAGAGAGAATTGCAGCGGCCAGAGGCAGCGTGGATATCGTGATCAATAATGCCGGGGTCGCCCTTGGCGACCGCGTGGACGAAATGAGCTACGAAAACCTGGATTGGCTGATGGGTATCAATTTCTGGGGCGTCATCCAGGGCAGCATGGCATTCCTGCCGTTGCTGAAAAAGGCCGAGCAGGGGCACCTGGTCAATATTTCTTCACTCTTCGGAATCATAGCGGCACCCACACAGTCAGCCTACAATGCGGCCAAATTCGGGGTACGCGGGTTCACTGAATCCCTGCGACAGGAGATGAAAGGGAGCAATGTACACGTCTGCTGCGTGCACCCCGGCGGCATTGCAACGAATATCGCCCGCGACTCACGTGGTGGTGACAGCGCCTCATCGCCGGATGACAGAGACCGGCAGTTCAGGAAGTTCGCGCGCACCACCCCGGAGTCGGCCGCGGCGCAGATTCTTCGCGCGGTAGAGAAAAAGAAGCCGAGGCTGCTGCTTGGCACGGACGCGAAAATCGCCACGTTCCTTTCCCGCTTATTCCCGGTCCGCTACCCCGAGATCATGCGTCTGGATAGCATGGTGAAGCCGGACGACAATACCACTACGGCCCATTAGCCATGCCATGCCAGCACGTTGGACATCCCCAGCACCTTAACAGCCCGAGCACTCAACAGAGAGACAACTCATGACTTTTTTGCCAAAACTTCTCGCTGCGACACTGGCACCGCTTATCATCACTGCCTGTGCTACTTCCAACCCGCAAGCAACACTGGAATCCGTGCCTGAGATTCATCCTGGCATCCTGCAGGGCTACCTGCCAATGGACGACCCGCTGCGCACAGTGGAAATCGTACCGCCCGCGCCCGAAGCGGGTTCTCCACGACAGGCGCTGGATGACGAAATTGCTCGCCGCAGTCTTGCACTCAGAGGGAGCGCACGCTGGGAACTGGCAGCTAAAGATGCCTACCTGGGGTTCCCGGGGGCACAGGAGGCATTTACCTGTGCTACCGGCTTGCCGATCAGCGAAGACACTACACCTCAATTGTACAGGTTGCTGCGGCGCACCCTGGCCGACGTGGGTCTTGCCAGTTACTCGGCGAAAAATGCCTATCAGCGTGAGCGCCCGTTTATGGTGAACGGGGAGCCCACCTGCACACCGCAGGATGAAGAAGCATTACGGCAAGACGGCTCTTACCCCTCCGGCCACACTTCTATCGGTTGGGGCTGGGCGTTAATACTGGCTGAATTGATGCCGGAGAAAGCCGAGGCCATTCTCGCCCGTGGCCGCGCATTCGGCGAAAGCCGCAATGTATGCAATGTGCACTGGCACAGTGACGTGGTGGCGGGACGCATGGTCGCTGCCGCGGCGGTTTCGCAACTGCACACCAACGCTGACTTCCTTGCCGCCATGGACGCGGCACGAGCAGAGCTGGCACAGCTTGACCCGGCGAACATGGCACCCAGCCGCGACTGCGCTGCGGAAGCACAGGCGCTGTCCGTCAACCCGGCGAATGGATAGGCGCTAGGCCTGAATTTTCTCCAAAGCCCGGCGCAACGCGGGCGGCACAGGCACCGACTTGTCAGCCGCTCGCTCTACAAACACGTGCACGAAGTGACCGCTCGCCACCGCCTCGCATTCGCCGCGCTTGAATATGGCCAGGCCATACTGCACAGAGCTGTTGCCGAGCCGGTCCACCCGCAGGCCGGCTTCCAGCGCCTGGGGGTAGGCCACCGGCGCATAGTACTCGCAGCCTGAGCTGACCACGTAGCCAACAATGCTTCCTTCATTGATGTCCAGGCCGCCCTCCTCGATGAGGTAGCGGTTCGCGGCGCTGTCAAAATATGCATAGTAGGTGACGTTGTTGACGTGGCCATAGATATCGTTGTCGGACCAGCGGGTATCGATCGGGTAGAAAGCCTTGTATTCGTCTCTGCGCGGTGGCGCGGGCTTGCTCATTGGCTGTCTCCGTACGCCTGTCTGTAGATACTCAGGGCATCGGTGTAGGACACATCGCGGGGGTTATTGACCAGCAGGCGCTGTTGCAGCATGGCGTCCTCCGCGAGCATTTCCAGGTCTGCCTCGGCAACACCGGCGGCACGCAGCGTGGCGGGCAGGGCCACTGTATCAATCAACTCACGCAAACCACTTATCAGTTCATCGGTAATCGCTTCGGCACTGCCACTGACGGGACGCCCCAGCACCAGCTCTGCCAGCTCCGCATAAAGCGGTGCCGCTACACTGGCGTTAAACTCCAGCACTGAAGGCAGCACCAAAGAATTACTCAGGCCATGGGGAATGTGGTAATGCCCACCCAGTGGGTAAGCCAGCGCGTGAACAGCGGCCACCGGCGCGTTGGCGAACGCCTGACCGGCGAGGCAGGCACCCAGTAACATCGCCTCGCGGGCGCCACGATTACGGCCATCCTTGACAGCTGTGCGGATGTTGCCTGCCAACAGCCCCAGCGCCTGACGGGCGAGATTATCCGAGAGCGGATTTTTCTGGTGCCTTGACGTGTACGCCTCTATCGCGTGCACCATGGCATCGACCCCGGTCATCGCGGTAATCGCTGGTGGCAGACCCAGGGTCAGGTCAGCATCCAGAATAGCGACATCGGGTAGTAACACCGGCGAGGAGACTCCTGCCTTGGTCGTTTCACCGGTGGTAACCACTGCCACGGGCGTGGCCTCTGAGCCAGTGCCTGCGGTCGTCGGCACCAGCATCAGGGGCAGTCGCGCGCCGCGCACCTGGCCCACACCATAAAGCTCAGACAGGGGTTGCTCGCCGCCCAGCAACACGCTGACCACCTTCGCCACATCCATCGAACTGCCGCCACCAACGGCTATAACACCATCCACGCCCTTCACGCGCCCCAGTTCAGCCGCCGCCAGCACCGTCGCTTCCGGTGGATCCTCGCGTACTGCATCAAACACGATGGCGGTAATGCCTGCGCTTTGCAGAGCCGCAATGACCGGCTGCACCAGACCGATAGCAACGAGGCCAGGGTCGGTAACCAGCATTGGCGCACGCACACCCAGACGTTCGCACTCCTGGGACAACTGCAACGCGCTACCCGCACCACTGACAATTCTGCTTACCGTATTGAACTCAAAGCCCTGCATGGCGCCGCTCCGTCAGCCGTCCCGAAAGGTGGCATTGACTGGCTCTACAGCGCCAGCCATATACGGCTTGAGCTCATTGCGACCCACCACCATACGGTGTACTTCATCTGGCCCATCAGCCAGCCTGAGGGTGCGCTGGGCCATGTACATATGAGCGAGCGGCGTGTCCTGGGAAACGCCCAACGCACCAAACATCTGAATTGCCTGATCCACGATGCGGATAGAGACATTGGGCACCGCTGTCTTGATCATGGAGATCCATACCCTGGCTTCCCTGGGGTCCACGTTATCCATCATCCAGGCCGTCTTCAAGGTGAGCAGCCTGGCCTGCTCTATGTCCATGCGCGCATTGGCAATGATATCCACATTGCCGCCCAGCCGCGCCAGTTGCTTGCCAAATGCGGTGCGCGAAACGGCGCGCTCGCACATCAGCTGCAGCGCTTTCTCCGCCGCGCCTATGGCTCGCATACAATGGTGGATGCGACCCGGGCCAAGCCGACCCTGGGAGATTTCGAAACCGCGGCCGGGGCCGAGGATGATATTGTCTTTCGGCACCCGCACATTCTCAAACGTCTGGTGCATGTGCCCGTGGGGGGCGTCGTCCATGGAAAACACATTCATCGCACGCACGTTGCTGAAGCCGGCAGCATCTGTAGGCACCAGAATCTGCGATTGCTGCAAGTGCTTGGGCGCATCCGGGTCAGTCTTGACCATCACGATCATGATCTTGCAACGCGGGTCCCCAGCGCCCGATACATAGTGCTTTTCACCGTTGATCACCCACTCATCACCTTCCAGTACCGCCGAGGTACAGATGTTGGTGGCGTCGGAAGACGCAACCCCGGGCTCGGTCATGGCATAGGCTGAGCGAATCTGCCCTTGCAGCAGAGGCTCCAGCCACGCCTCCTTTTGCGCTGCGCTGCCGTATTTGTGCAGTACCTCCATATTGCCGGTATCCGGCGCTGAGCAGTTGAATGCTTCCGCGGCAATATGCGACTTTCCCATCTCCTCGGCGAGGTACGCATACTCCACCGTGTTCAAGCCAGATCCTGACTCGCCATCGGTCAGGAAGAAATTCCACAATCCGCGTGACCGCGCCTGCTCCTTAAGCCCCTCCATGATCTCGGTCTGGCGGGCTGTAAATTGCCACCGGTCACCTTCACCCACCTCGCGCAGGTACTCTTCCTCCAGCGGCAGCACTTCCTCATCGATAAAGCGCTTTACTTCCGCCAGTAGCGGCGCCACGTGATCACTGATTCCAAGATCCATCACTCTTCCTTTTTACATAACAAGCCAGCCCTTGATTCTAGCAGGCCCAGGCAGGAATTTGTGTCGCGCCGGGGACACTGGCACACCGGGCTGGCCGCGGACAGTTCAAAGCACCGACAAAACCTCGGTCACGCCGGCAGCTGCGGTATGTGGCGGACATAAAAAAAGTTCATCGCACATTAGCGGGGAATGAGGCATTCAAACTAAGCGGACGCCACAAATGGGGTAAGCCTTCCGCGGTTGAAAACAAACGTCCACGCCCTCGGAAGGCTTACCCCATTCGTGGCCTCCTTCTTCCATTTCGACATCACTATCCACTACCTATACTCCCTGTGACGTTCCAGGTCGCCGGGGTGAAGCCACAGGATTTAACCAGTACAAACTTGTAGTGTGCTCGATGCAGAGTCGGTGAAGCGGCTGAGCCGTTCGTCGCAAGTGCGCGCCGAGGGAGGGAGCGAAACGGCGCTTTTCCGGTTCGCGTCCGACGGAGGGCACCCCAGCGGGGCGCGTGTACCAGACGGGCGGTTCAGGCACTTCAGCGACGGCTTCGGCGCGTCACTGGGAGTATAGGTAGTGGATAGTGATGTCGAAATGGAAGAAGGCCGCTGTGATCGTGGTATACCCCTGAAAGGGAGTCAAAGCGGGTTCGACCGCTCGGGGGTATACCGCGATTGCAGTGGCCGCTCAGCTGGAAAGTGTACATCCACCAGGCAACCTCGCTACTCTGCGAAGTGCCTATTCTTTGCTGCCGTTATCGCCACATCGGTGACGAGTTCAGGTTGTATCGTGCTGTCGAGTAAGGGTTCACATTGTAACGAGCGGTTGAATAGGGATTAACCGTGTAGCGCGACATGGAGTATGCACTGGTGATATAGCGCAGGGTCGTGAAGCGTTGTGCGGTCAGCGCAGCCGCTGGAGTCCAGAAGCCGCCTTTGGTGGCAGCCATGTCTTCTGCGCTCAGTGCTTTGCTCGCGGGCAGATCTTGCAGTGTGATGTTGGTCATGTCTTTTTCCTTTTCGGGTTGGTTGATGTTGCGAACTGGATATAGCAGGAAGCGGGCCAATTTTTGGAAAGAGCCGTTCTGTATTTTTAAAATCATATTATTCAATGAGTTACAGAATCATTTTCAGTTGAGTGCAAGCTGTGCAGGGTTGGCGTCAACTCGTCTTTCTCTGCGTTTTGTTTGTCCGTGGCGTACACTATGGTTCGCCCACGACTGACATCTTCCTTGGTCATGAACTGTTCTGGCACGGTTCCGGCGATATGATGAAACTGTTTTCGAAGGCGACACTTGTTGCATAGAAAAAGTGCCTGGTTTCACCCGGTTGCTTTCCACGTACTGTAAAAAGTGCTTGTAGGTCATGGGATAACAGGTTCTTATTTGTTAGTGTGTTTTCGTCGCAACAAGCCACCGCCGCGCTTTTTCGGCCGGCTTTTTCCTTCCATCAGTCCTGTCCGTGGAGTACTGCAGTGACGTCCGGAAATGTTACGGTTGTAGTCACGCCGGTCTACGAAGACGCTGAAGCCTGTGCTCGCCTGTTCAAGGAACTGGCCGAGCAAAATCTGAGGAATCTGAGAATTGTTGCCGTTGATGATGGCTCCGTCAAAGACCCGCTGGACGTGGGCAGTATCGAAGCGGCGGGATTGCAAGGGGAGGTGATTCGACTCAAGCGTAACGTCGGACACCAACGTGCTATCGCCATCGGGCTGAGTTACGTCGCTGAGAACGTGCCTGATGTGAAGCAGGTGATAGTGATGGACTCCGACGGAGAAGATCTGCCCTCGACTATTGGCATGCTACTTGAGGAGCTGGCATCAGATTCTGTAGACGTCGTCGTTGCAGAACGCAAACGCAGGGTGGAGTCCTTCCGCTTCAGGGCGTTTTACGTGCTTTACAAATGGTTGTTCCGCTTGCTGGTTGGTCGCAATATCAGTTTCGGCAATTTCATGGCTATGAAATCTGACGCATTGAGTCGCATCAAGGTAATGCCGGAGCTCTGGATCCATGTAGCGAGTTGCATGTTGACGTCCCGATTACGAATTGCCACGTGCCCGCTGGACCGGGGGCCCCGTTACGCCGGGCACAGCAAGATGAACTTTGTCGGTCTTGCCCTGCATGGCTTCAAGGGGCTTATGGTGTTCGCGGAGGATGTGCTGATCAGGGTGGGCATAGCTTGCAGCCTTGTTGCTTCCCTGACCATTCTGGCTGCAGCCGTTGCTGTGGTGTTGAAGATAATCGGCTTTGCCACGCCGGGCTGGTTTTCTGTTGCCCTGGGTATTCTGTTTATGGTTTTTTTGCAGACAGGAACGCTTACCTTGATGACGCTTATGCTGACCGGGGTTGTAAGGAATGCCAGCGCCTCTCCTCCGGACTATAGCGAGTTTGTGAAGGAAATTTACTCGACAAGCAACGCTGTAAACCAGATCCCGTATGCAAAGTGCTGAAGTACTTCGCTACGTTATTAATGGACTGGTCGCCACACTCGTCCACTTTTCGATTCTTACCTTCAATATTGAAGTGCTTGATTTCCGGTCGGCGGGTGTTGCCAATTTTGTCGCAGTGCTATTCGGTATCAGCGCGTCTTTTCTTGGTAGCCGTTACTATGTGTTCCGCAAACACAGTGATCCGATTCTCGGTCAGGCCACGGTATTTGTCATGCTCTATGGCGGTATTGCGTTGCTCAATGGGCTGGTTCTTCTCGTGTGGACAGACATCTATGGCTATGATTACCGTGTCGGCTTTATTCTGGCCACGTTTATTCAGGTCTCCATGAGCTACGCAGGCAATAAGTTTCTGGTGTTCAGACAATGAAGTTTTTCAAGGCCATTATTGCCTCAGCCGTATTTCTCTTTATTGCTGTCTTTATCTATGTTGTGCACATCACGTTCTTTACTGTAGATGTGGTGTTCTATAGTGCGTTCTTTGATGGCGTCGCAGCGAGTCTTCTCGCGTTTTTTTTGCTGACGGCTCTTCCATGGTTCAGGATCTTCAGCGTTTTTGAGAGATCGTTGCTTTTTATTATCTGGCTGCTTACCGCTTACGCGATTGCGATTTCCGTCCCAACCATCATTGATCGATCATTGTCTTTTTATATTCTGGAAAAGCTGGAGCAGCGTGGTGGGGGCATTCAGTTGTCCCGGTTTGAAGACGTTTTCAGCAAAGAGTATCTGTATGAACATCGACTTGTCGATGTTCGCTTGACCGAGCAGCAGGCGTCGGGAACGATTCTTATCGAGGACGACTGCGTGGTGCTTACTGATTGGGGTAGGGCGCTGGCCGGTTTCAGCCGTTACTTCAGAACACACTTCCTACCTGAAAAGAGGCTCTTGATGGGTGAATACTCTGCCGATCTGACAGACCCCTTTCGTCATTCAGGCGCTGAGACACCTACCTACACCTGCAGCGTGCCGCCCGAGAGCTGAAACCGGTTGTTTCAGGCTCATCATTTGAGGCCTTGGTCGCCCGTTCGCGCGGTACCTGCTGGCGAGTTGTGGGTCGATCAAACGCCTTTAAATGACATGTTCCGAGTTCTCGTGGATCCTCAGGAAAGACCCAATGAGGTATGCTTGGGCAGTCTCATCCCGCGGAAGAAGAACAGAATGCCATCGAGCCGCTCACCGAGCTATTTTCCTATGATCGCCCTCGGCGCCCTGCTGGTGATCCTGGTTTTCGGCCTGAGCTTGCGATATCAGGCCTTCGCACGCAGCGTCGTACCGGAATACCCTCGCGCGGACGCTGCCGAGTACTTCCTTTCAGCCTACAATCTAAAAAACTTCGGGGTTTATGGCGTCGGCAGTTTAAAGGTGCTGCCTGCGAACACGGATCCAGCCATAGTGAGAAAAGAGGTTCCGCCCGATTCGCTGCGCACGCCAGGTTACCCTCTTTATCTGAGTCTGTTTCTTGGCGGCGAATACTCCAGCAGGCAGCGTGATAATGCCCGCCTGGGACAGGTGGGACTGAGTGCATTGACGATACTGCTGGCCTATCTGGCGTTCTCGCCCTTCGGTAGAGTGTATGGGCTGGGTGTAGCCGCATTGACAGCGCTCAGTCCGCACTTGATCAACATGAATCTGTTCCTCCTGTCGGAAACACTCTTCTGCTTTTTTCTTGTCTTGCTGGTTCTTTTGATTTCGCGCCTGAGGGCAAGCAGCCATGCCCTTGCGTTTTTCGCTGTCGGCATTACGCTGGCTTTGGCGACAATCACCCGCCCCTGGATTCTGGGGTATGTGTTCTTCATCGCGGCGTACATGCTGCTGGCCAGGTCGACGTTCAGGCTGCGCCAGGTAGTGCTGGTTGTTCTGGGCGCGTCGATAGTTCTTTCGCCCTGGCTTATCCGCAATGCCACGTTACCAGGAGAGGCCGCTGAGCATAGCCAGCTGACAAAAAGTATCCATCACGGTATGTATCCCGACATGATGTATCAGGGCGACCAGAATTCCCTGGCATACCCCTATAAAGCAGATCCGATGAGCCCGGAGTTGGATGAGTCCCTCACCCTGACGCTCACCGAGATAACGCGCCGGGCACTGGAGGATCCTCTGGAGTATGCGAACTGGTACCTCTTTGGCAAAGTGAAGACTGTGCTCTCGTGGGACATAATGCAGGGTGCTCACCCGCTGTTGGTCTATCCCGTCGCCAACAGCCCTTACTTTGAAATACCAAGGTTCTACTGGTCTGCCTACTATATGGAGTTGATACACGGCAGTTTGATGGTGATGGCGCTGATAGGGATGCTGCTGGTTTGGGTGCCCGCGAGGCTGCAGCGACTGGGGCCTGACCAGGCATTCTGCCTGCGCGCCATATCGTTGATCGTTATCTACTTTCTGTTGATGCACATGGTTGTCGCGCCCTTTCCCCGCTACGCTATTCCAATGAAACCGCTCCTATTTGCGATGGCGCTGTATCCCGTCGTGCTGCTTGTCCGGCTAAGCGGGTTTGCCAGGGGCCGTGAGGCCGGCAATCCACCCCAACGCGAGTCAACGTCCGGGTAGGTATGCAGGCACGGCTGAAGCAGTACCTTCTGCTGGCTGCACCGTCAGGTCAGGTGTGTTTGGTTTAGGCCAACACATGATGTTGGAAAAGTTCTATCGATAGCTGTGTCAGGGCCAGGGTGGCCTCTTGCGAAGTCGCTTCTGGCCGGCTCAAAGAATAAAATATTTCATAAAAACAATAAGATAAGAAAAATATCAATGTGATCGCAAGAGTTGGCACGGCGCTCGCAACACTCCTGTTGCAAGAAAGAATACTTGCTCAATACCACCAACCAATAGCGTTACAACACAAACAGGAGAGTTAACATGACAGCTATCACTATCAACGACCTCGCGGTAACCCGGGAACTGGATGCGGACGCCATGGGCAGCATCAGCGGCGGATTGACAGCCGATCTGCAGCATCGCCTGAACCAGTTCGGCGCGCAGCTTAATGCCAGCGCCCAGATCGTATTCAACCCGTACTACCAGTACTACATGATCCGCTCGGCGCAGATTGCACATCGCAGCATCTACGGCCGTCAGATGCCTAACCCTTTCCCTCCTTTCCGCTGGTAGGTAAAGCGAGTCTCTGTGACTGATCGCCCCGGGCCGATGCCGTCCGGGTCGATTTTTTTCCAGGCTCAAAGTGAGCCAAAGTAGCGTGTCGCGCGGTGCGCCAAGCTCGCCGACTGCGCTGGAATTTTTGCGACTCATCGCTATCAAAAATCGCGACTAATGATGCATAAGCAGTTGCCCGCGTACTCACTAGCGGCCAAGCTGACGTTTAACGGGAACGTCAAGGGTACAAAAGCGTGGTAGTTGCCACGCTGTAAGACTGGGCTTATCCATGCCGCAAACGGATTCATTCAAGCCAATGCCGGAGCAGTATGAGCCGGCCCGGGAGAGACATCCCGCCCAGCGTCGCAGCCTGGAAGAGTCGGTCATGTACATGGTTGGCCTGATCTGCGCGGTAGTGGTGGGCGGCTTCGCCGTATACCGCTGGTTAAACGGCGAGCACCAGCGCGCCATTATTAATATTGGCATCGTCGCCACCATTGCCGTTCCCATGCTGTTGGGGTTGTCACAGGCCTACCGCCATGCAGCGCTCAAAGTGTTCGGGTCAGCCATCAGTTTGGGCTGCGTGGTCAGCGCGCTTTTTGTCAGTAATAACGGGTTGCTGTGGGCGCTGATGGTCCTTCTCGTCAATTCCCTGACATTGTCTCGTCGCTGGGCTCTGTGGCTCAACATCATCGTTATTGTGACCCTGTCAGCATCGGTGCACCTTTACCTTTCGCCGCTTCACCACGTGAGCTGGTCCACGGTGGCACTGCTGATCTGCGGCTTCTCGCTGATGTCCATGGACCAACTGCGGGCGCAGCGTCAGCTGCTCGCTACCCAGGCCAATGTGGATCCACTTACCGGAGTGGGAAATCGCCGCATGATGCACCAGCACCTGCAGGAGATTGTTGCTGACCGACGTCGCGAGCATAACCGCGGCACTCTGATGGTGCTGGATATCGACCACTTCAAGAAAATCAATGATAACCATGGCCACGATGTGGGCGACCAGGTGCTGGTGGATATCACACGCAGTATCGCCGCGTCGTTGCGCACCGGGGATGGCTTTTACCGCATGGGCGGTGAAGAGTTCGTCATTCTGCTACGGGGAATGGACGCGGCCACCGCCCATAGCTACCTACCGGCACTACATGGCCGGCTCTCCGGCCAGGTCAGCACAGCTGATGGTCCCGTGACGTTCTCCGCGGGGGTCGCCACGCTGCACAGCGGCGAAGACTGGTCGCAGTGGCTGGCCCGGGCTGACCGCGTGCTCTACAGCGCTAAATCGGCGGGCCGCAATCAGTTGAGGTTCAGTGACAGCCCGTGAGCTTGTCGGCAGCTGTGCCTTCCAGTTAAAGCCATCGTGAATCACTTCTGGCTTGCATTGGCCTGCTAATCCTCGACTCAACTGCTCAAATATCACGCTAATTTCGCCTGACCCTAAAGTTTGGCTGTGAACAGTCGATAAATAATTCAACGCGTCGATCTATAGAACGTGGCATGCACTCCGTGTGATTCGCAAGGCAACTGCCCCGGGTGAAATAATGTCAAAAATTCGAGAAAGTGCGCTACTGCGCACCATTCTGCTGGCGCTGCCGCTTTGCCTGCTGGCGAGCTGCAAGCAGCCGTTGGAGCCACTGCGTGTGGGCACTAATGTCTGGCCGGGCTATGAGCCGCTTTACCTGGCCAGGCATATTGGTTTGCTCGAAAGCGAGCGAGTGAGACTGGCGGAATACCCCTCATCCACTGAGGTGATGCGTGCCTTCCGCAGTCGTTCACTGGATGCAGCCTCGCTGACACTGGATGAGGCCCTGCTGCTGGTGGATATGGGTGTGCCGATCAAAGTTGTACTGGTGCACGATGTATCCCGGGGCGCGGATGTCATTCTGGCCCGGCCGGGTATAGAGAAGGTGGTTGATCTCTCAGGTCGCCGGGTGGCGGTGGAAAGTGGTGCGCTTGGCGCTTACATGATAACCCGGGCGCTGCAGAAGAGCGCCATGAGTATCGATACGATCCGTATCAGCCACCTGGATGTCAATCAGCACGAAAGCAGCTATGCGGCCGGGGAGGTTGATGCGGCAGTTACTTTTGAGCCTTTCAGCACACGTCTGAAAACGCTGGGCGCCCAGGAAATCTTCAGCAGCCGGGAACTACCCGGCGAAATTATCGATGTGATGGTGGTTCATGAGGCAGTCTACGAGCAGCGCCTGGAGGATCTGAAATACCTGACAAAGGCGTGGTTCGAGTCCCTGGACTACCTGGCGAATGAACCCGAAAAGTCAGCCACCGTCATTGGACGGCGCCTCAAGCTACAAAACGATGAGGTGTTGGCCAGCTACGAGCTGATTCATCTTCCTTCCCTGGAAGAGAACGCGGAGATTCTGCAGAACGGTCAACGGAAACTGGACGCTTTGGCGAAGGTCATGCAAGAGCACGGTCTGGTGCGAGAAGGTCTATCCACAAACCAGGTCATGAGTACCCATGCCTTGCCTTAATGTCAGGATGAACGCACTACTCAGTCGCTTTCAGCGACTGGGGGTTCTTATTCCATGCGTGACACTCGGCCTGTTCTTCTTCACCGTGCTTTTCGGGTACTACCATAGCCACCAGGTCGCTTACGAGTACACCTATAATAAAGTCAGCCGGCAGATGCTGGACCGGACGAACTTTATACAGGGAACAACGGAGCAGTTTCTTGCCCTGGACATGCGTGAACGGGTGCAACAGCTTATCTCCAATATGGCCTCAGACCGCGACCTGGTGTCAATACATGTAGTGGACTCGGATGACACGGTTATAGCGTCAAACCATTTCGGGGACGTAGGCACGAACTGGGCTGCCTTGTCGCAGGGTTTAAAGAAGGATCTGGTCTATGAAACCCAGCAGGGTGGACCGGTTGTAAGCCATTACGATGCAGCAAATGATACCCTCGAGACTTATGCCGGATTGTGTGGGGCGGGCCACTCAGCGTTATTGCGCGGTACCCGATGCGGGTTCATTAACTATAAGGCCAGTATTGCAGAGAACATGCGTGCCACGATGTTCACCATCAGGGATATTTTTATCTTCTCCCTACTGGGAATGGCGCTCGTGTTGATGGTCAGCCTTGCTCTTCTGCATTTTCTGGTGGCCCGACGGGCCGCCAATATTTCCTCGCTCATGAAGCAGTTCAGCGCAGGTAACCGCAGTACCCGTTTGCTAGTGAAGCGCCGCGACGAGATTGGTGAACTCAGTCGCTCGGTTAACAAGCTGCTTGACAAGATTGTTGATGATGAAAAAGAGATACGCGATGCTCACGAACGACTGCACGCTCTGTTCGACAACGTCATTGACAGCGTTATCGTGATTAACAGCAGGGGCATTATTGAAAGTGCAAACCCCGCTACTGCAAAAGTATTTGGTTACCACCCGGAAGAACTCATTGGCAGAAACGTGAGTGTTCTGATGCCGGAGCCGGTGAGCAGCGAACACGATCAGTACATCGCCAACTACACCAGGACCGGCGTGAAAAAGATTATCGGCAGCGGTCGCAAGGTTGAAGCGCGGCATAAATCCGGCCGCCTGTTCCCCGCAGATCTTGCAATCAGTGAAATGTATGTAAAGGGCGAGCGCCTCTTTACCGGTATTCTCAGCGATATCAGTGAGCAGGAAGCGCTAAAGGCTCAGATGGCCAAGGCCAACGAAGACCTCAGTCTTGCAAATCAGCGGCTGGAAGAATTGGCCCGCACTGACAAACTGACGGGCATTTTCAACCGCGGGCACTTTGATGAAACCTTGAATAGCGAAATTGCCAGGGCAACCCGTAACAGCTTGCCGCTCTCATTGCTTTTGCTGGACGTGGATTACTTCAAGCGCTTCAATGATCACTACGGCCACCTGGACGGGGACAACTGTCTGCGAGAAATTGCCTCGTCGCTGATGAGTGTCTGCAAGCGCAGCGGAGAGACAGTTGCCCGTTATGGCGGCGAGGAATTTGCCATTATTCTTCCCCATCTGGACCTGGAGGGTGCGAGATGCAAAGCCGAGGAGGTGATCCAACTGGTGCGTGACCTGCAAATCCCCCACGCTAAATCCGCAATTTCCAATCAGGTCACGATCAGCATCGGTGCCGTTACCTGGCAGCCCGCGTCACAACGTCCCATCGAGAGCGCGGAGCTCGTCAAGTCCGCCGATATACTGCTTTACGCAGCCAAGGCAGGTGGTCGCAACCAGGCTTGTCAGGACAAGTTCACGACAACTGGTACAAGTGGCAGAAAGATATCGGGCGTGAAGGCGCATCTCAGATCCATTGGCTGACCGACAAGGCTGCCATTCCAGTATCGAAAAGTACTGATGCACACTGGTTTGCAAACACAGATTTGCCGATCTGCCGATCTGCCGAAACTGCAGGGCCTACCGTGGGCCTGAAACAGGGCGCACTACATACCAGCGATAACCATCATCGAACCGGTAGACGGTAGAACCGTCCGTCTGTGACTCGGTGCTGTCGTGGGAGACTCGCGAGGTTTCCCTGCAATTGACAAACCGCTTGCCCTCCCTGTCACAGCTATATCTGATCAGGCTACCCGCAGATATTTCCTCATAGTAACGATTGTTGATGCAGATTAAGCTGCCTTTCATATGGTAAAAGGATGAACCGGAGCCTGCTCTGGAGTAGGGGGAAACGCGGAAATCCACTCGCACCGAGTCGTCAAGGCAGGGGTGTGCGTCGGATGCGGCGGTCGCTTTCTCTGGTTCTGGCGATGAAGCCGTTGGCGAGGACTCAGGGTCAGCTTCCCAGGAATCTTCGGGGAACAGGGCTGCAGGCAGGACGCGATCTTCGGCCACGCTTTTTAGATAGCCTTTCAGCTCTTCTTCGTTGGCAAACCGTAAGCCAGCTCCCACCAGTCCCCGGTAGTTGTCATAGCTTTTCAGGCGTTTTGCAGAATCATTCAACACGGCCTCAAAAGCCTGATACAACTTGTCTTCATCGTCAGGATAAGCCTTTTCCAGCCGCCTGAACTCCGCCACGGTATAGGTGAGGATGTGGCCCAGTATGCTATTGACCAGGTCATCGTCGCTTGCACCAAAGGCTTGTTCGGTGGCTTCGTCCACTGAGCGGTCAAGGGTGCTCACGGGTTGTGTCAGGTGTTCTCCTATGCCCTTCAGTGATTTTTCGAGCGATATGTAATTGCCGTAGACGTCCATGCCCTTGCCCCCAACCCGGGTTACCGCCTTTACCACTCTGCCTGACCTGGCGCCCAGAAACTTTCCGGCTTTTGCCCCGGGGTTGCCTGCCAGGACTACATCCAGCATGCCGCTCTTGACAGCGCCCAGCGCCTTGTCTTCGGCCATGTCCGCGGCGAGATCTGCATTCTCCAGGTAGATACGCCGGACCTGTCGGGCGCGTCTCTTCTCCAATGCATACTGCTGTTGGCTGATCTTTCCCTGTTCATAATCCTGTTGTACCTGGGTGGTCTGTTTGTCTGCCACCGCACGAAACTCTGCTTCCCGCTCCAGAAGCACTGTGCTGACGGCAATATCAGCCGTCATGCTTATCGTAGAGATGATGGCCAGGGTCGCCATGATTCCAAACGTAATCGGTTCCACTTAGCGTTCCTCCTGTGACGTCAGGGATAGCGCTTCGACAATAACAAGGCTGTCCTCAATGAAGGCCAACAGGAGTTGGCTGGTGCCGAGAAGTTCAACCTCTGCACCGTAGCCTGACAGAAAGCTTTCAGCCTCCGGGATCGGGCTTAACGTCACGTCTGGTAGCGCCGCCCGGACCTGGGCTTTCGACATTCCCAACGAAAATTGTGCGGGTGAGTAAGGGGAGGGGGTGACAGGTCCCCGTTTGTCAGCAAACACTTCCCGGCGCAGAAAGTTTCCGTCCACAAAGATGTAGCTGGTCAGCCCATTGAAGTAGCTCCATGTGTCGTGCCTTAACAGACGGCCTTCACTGTCAGGGAGGCCCATGCGTGAAAACGCATCTGGCAGGCCGAACACATCCAGCACGGTTTGCTGGTCCTCGCTCATGACGTCCATTGCCGGTGCAGTGGCAGTGGTTTGGCGGGAAGCGGATACCGCGGGTTTCGACGGCCCATCTGCTTGCCCGGTTACGGTAGCCGCAGCTGCGGTATCGCTGGGCCTGTAGTGATAATTGACTGACACGTAAAGGTCGCCAATGCTGACGCGTGCTTGCCAGGCTGCCGGAGACTGCTGCGACGACTGCCCTCCGTGCAGATGAGCTTCGCGTGTGTCGGTTATGCCCTCTTCATTTAAACCGAGGTAGAGGCTCCCGGAGGCGCTCTTGCCGCCATAGATTCCGTCTGGCCCCCAGCTGACATTGGCGAAATTCTGCCCCTTGTCACCGGCACGCAGATTGGTGAGTCCAAAATCGTACGGTACTTTATCCATCGAACAGTACCGGGAAGGCGGTGGAGACCAGAATGCCCTGGCGTGAGCAGGCCCAAGGGAGTACGCGGGGTTGTCGTACTCAATCCACTGGCGTGAAAAATCCCGCGAAAAGTGAAACTGGATTCTGTCGAGAGTGCTCTGCGAGAGGTTTTTACTTCCAGAGCCTATTCTGTGAAAGGAGTGCTCTACGCTGGAAAGTTCCCAGCACTCCCTTTCGACCGCCCATGAGGGCAGGCAAACCAAAGCAAAAGCCAGCAAACAACCGGTCCTTGACATTCGAACGGCCAGGGCAGAAAGAGGCATAAAAACTCTCGTAAAACAAAGATCTGTTGGCGCTTACACTAGGTAAATCAGCGCTGACTGAAAAGCGCAGCGCAGGCAAGAATGCGTCTAGTATGACTTAGGTCAAACTCCCCGGCCGAAAAAGCGGGACAGACCACGGTTTCGGTTGCACTGGAATCCACCTCTACAGGTATTGGAAGGCGGAAGCTGAGTAGGTGGTCTGTCCTCGTTGATTATCGTGGTCTGTCCCCGGTTATTGGGCGGGGTGTTACATGACGGCTGTCAGTCCTTCATCTGCGGGGATGATGGCACCGTGGATAGCCCTGGAAGCGCTGCTGCAAAGAAAAAGGACGATGTCGGCTATGTCTTCAGGGTCGATAAAGAAACGGCTATTGGGGCCTGGATGGCTTGCCATCAGCTCGGCAATCGCGGCTTCACCCTCTGGCGTGCGCAATTCGGCCGTTAGTGGCGTGGCGACTGCACCTGGAGCGATGCAGTTGACTCGTATGCCTTTGGGGCCGAGCTCCGCCGCCAGCGTTTTTGTCAGCATGACGACTGCTGCCTTGGAGCTTGAGTAGGCGCTGTCTCCGGCCCGGCCGGCTGTTCCGCTCACTGATGCTATATTGACGATCACCCCGTTACCCTGCTCCAGCATCGCCGGCAGGCAAGCTTGCGTGACATAAAACGTGCCCTTTACATTGATGTCGATGTGTCGGTCGAAAAGGTGAAGCGGGCTGTCGGGTAAGGGGTTGGGTTCCCAGACGCCAGCGTTATTGATAAGTGTATCGATGGGGCCCAGGCTTGTTGAAACGTCTGCGATCGCTCTCTTTACCTGCGCCGCGTCGGCAATGTCGGCACGCACCCCCGCCGCGTCGACGCCGCATGCCTTAAGCTTCGACACTTCGTCATCGATAGTGTCGGCATTCACGCAATCGAGAATGCCAACGCGGGCGCCGCGGTCTGCAAACGCGCGAGCTGTTGCCTGGCCGATACCCGAGGCACCTCCCGTTATCAGAACGGTTCGTCCGGCGAATGATCGACCCTCTTGTGTTTGCATTGTCATGCGGTGCTGCCTCCGTCTATGACCAACTCAGCGCCGTTGATGAAGGCCGCTTCATCCGACGTCGCCACCTGGCCTGCAATAGATGAAATGATGATCGAAGCGGCCGTATCCCAGGTCCGTTACGCTGCACCAGTTTTCATAGCGGCGATCGCGGCTCGGCAACAGTGAACGACCCCGTCGTCATTCACGGCGTAAAGTTCGTCCCAGGCGACTCACCCGCCAGCACTGATCAAATCAAATGCCTCGAAACGGCGCAGGCGCGCCCGGGAGTGGCGTCAGGAACTCGATCTCCGGCTCGCCATCGACGCAATCCCAGCCCGCCTCGGACATGGCCTTGTGGTAGGGCATGTCAGGGTGTGCGGTGTGCGCATCCTCATGGCGGAAGCACTCAAAGAAAACGAACAGTGTGGGATCCACCTGTGATTGACGTACTTCAAACGCCAGACAGTCGGGCTCGTTGGCATAGACATCCTGAGCCAGCTGCGTGACGAGAGCTGTGAATTCGTTGACCCTGTCGGCCTTTATCCTAACGCGCATGATGAGGGTTATCATTATCTGTGCCGCTTCATGAGTTTTGCTTTTCAGTATAAGAAGTATAAGTGGGGTGTCGAGGAGTAAATATAGCGGCTGGGCATGAGGTTGATAATGCAGTGAGAACACAGGTTGCTGCAGATAATTCACCCGGGGCTGCGCTGAGCTGCTAGCTTGCATCCGCCGGATAGCGATAAATTCCGCCGTAAGCAATTGGGCCAGCATGGCTGGCCCGATCGATTATGCAGCGGTTTTCCTAGCGGAATTCGTACACCAGATCGATTCCATAGGTGCGTGGCCTTCCATATGTAGCGCCAGCCCAACCCAGGGATGCGAAGTCGATACCCCACTCCCGGTACTCTTCATCGGTCGCGTTCTTGACCCACCCGGAGAGGCGCAGGTTACCGTTCTCGCCCAGTCCGATATCCTGTAACGTCACCCGGGCATCAATCACGGTGCGATCGTCTGCGGAGTCAAACTGGTTCTGGAAAGGATGGAACACGTAGCCATCTGTGTAGATCACGTCGACTCGCGCTGAAAGCGTGCCGAAGCTGAAGGGGTTGAAGTCATACTGCAGGCCAAGCGCACCCGAGTTCTCAGGCGCACGCGCGGGCGTGGTCACGCTCGAGATATCCTCTTCCAGGTCCGTCGCAGGGTTGCGCGCAATGTACTCGTCAAAATCGGCATCGAGATAGCCGTAGCTGAGTTCCATCAGCAGCCCGTCGGTAAGCAGTGCAGTGATCTCGAGCTCCAGGCCCTGATAGGTTGCTTCACCGGCATTCACAATGCGACTGGAAGCACCACCGGTGCCAGCCTCAAACTGCGTTACCTGGATGTCTGTGTAATCGTTGTAGAACAGCGCAGCGTTCACACGCAAGCGGCCGTCCATCCAGTCTGACTTCAGACCCAGTTCAAACGATTCAATTTCTTCCTCATTAAACGGGGTTTCCCAGGACGTAGGGCTGCCTGCGCGTGAGTTGAAACCGCCACTGTTGAAGCCGGTCGAATAAGTACCGTACACATTGGCGTAGTCGCTTAATGCATAGTTCAGTGTCAGCAGGTAACTGATGTTGTCCCAGGAGTCGGAATTTTCCAGTCGCTCGGCAATCGAGGAATGACCCAGGTTTTCATTGAACAGGAAGGCGTCGCGGTCGTCATCGGTGTAGCGCAGACCTGCGGTGACACTGAGGGCGTCGGTCAGCGCATAGGTCGCCTGTCCGTAAGCAGCCCAGGACTCCGTCTTCTGCCCGTAGATAAAGTCGACCTGGCCATTCAGGTTAGGATCAGCCCCGGGGAACGGGAACGGCACTGGCTGGCGCTGCGTGCCCTGACACACCACGCCGGCCTGGGGTACGACGTTACAATAGCCTGCTGCGACGAAAGCGCCTTCCAATGGGCTCCCTGCAAGAAACTGAATGGGAATGGAAAACGTCTGAGGGTTGCTCTGGTAGATTTCTTCCTCATATTGGTAGTAACCCACCGTGTACTGGAGGCGATCATTAAACGCATTGCCGAAAAGCTGCAACTCATGGGTTTGCAGGTCGACCCAGCCTTCGTCGATAGTGGCCTCGAAGCCCGGTGACGGAATTTCCATGCCACCACCGTAGAACAGGTCCCTGGCCGTGAGCGCTCCACCGTCCAGGTCGGTCTTGTCATAACCGGAATTGGTCTCGCGATCGCCAAATATGTACTTGAGTGTAATGTTGTCCAAAGCCCATTCGATGGTGAGGTTGTGGCCCTCTACTTCCAGGGTCTCCGTGGACACGGCGTCGAGATTGTAGTCTTCACGGCGCTTGTCGGGGTCGCCGACCAATGCCGCCATTTGCTGGTAAAGCTCACCCCCCAGAAACTGGAACGGGAACGGTGTGTCGGTGAAGCCGTTGTAAATGCTGTCCTTCACTTCCGTGACCTGGAACGGCGTGGGCACGCCCTCGTTGTCGGTCTTGTCGTAGGCGTAATCAATGGTCAAGCCCTCTGCAGGCTCCAGCCTCAACGCGATACGGTAGGCATCGTTGTCTTCGGAAGCCAGGTCAGACTCGCTGCCTGGATAATCGTTGTCAGCCCAGCCGTCGTACTCCATGATCATGCCGGAGACCTTTGCCGACAGCATGCCGAACAACTGCGGAAAATCCACCGAGCCAGCCGCGCGCTGATAGCCGTCGTTGCCAACACTGCCTTCGAGCTTGACCCCCCACTCCCCGCTGGGCTTGATGGTCGTCACATTCAGGGCGCCGCCGGTGCTGTTGCGCCCGAACAGCGTGCCCTGCGGGCCGCGCAGCACCTCGACGCTTTGGAGATCGACAATATCGAACACCGCGCCCACGGTCTTGCTCATGTAGACGCCGTCGACATAAAAGCTCGTCTTGGGATCGGCCATCAACGAGGTCTCGCCATTGCCGATGCCGCGAATGGTAATCGACATGTTGGAATTGGAGGACGGTTGTTTCTGGATATTGGTATTCGGTGCTCGACTACCCAGATCGGTAATATCGAAGACGCCGAGGTCCGCCAATTTCCCCGGGGTAAAGGCGGTGACGGCGATGGGAGTGTCCTGCAGATTGGTCTCCCGCCGCTGGGCGGTGACCACCACTTCCTCCAGTGTCGCCGACTGCGCCTGGACGATGGATGACTGGGGCAGCACAGCCACCCCCATCACGGCGGCAGCAACAGGTGTGAGTACATAGCGTGCTAGCTGTGGCATGTCGTTCTCCGTTCTAATTATTGTAAATGTGAATAGCTCTTTGGGCAGGGTTCGCGTGCACACCTGCCCAGCGGCCATCTCACCCATAGATATACGCCAACTTTCGCATGCATTCAATACCACCGCTCGCAGAGCCCTGCGCGGTATATATAACGAACCGGTAGGTGGAAGGTCTTCCACAATCAGATGGAATTGATCTCCAGAAGGGCCTGTGGTGTTAGAAACCCTGGCTCTTCATCATTAACGGGGGACACCGGCATTCATTAAACTGAATTTGCGAAGTTCGTTTAATGGAGAGAACACCGATGTCCCACGCAGGAGTAATATTAGGCCTTCCTGAGCTCGAGGTCGAACGCGT
>Ga0209273_10000763_pt1 | contig 36217 bp, 28 predicted proteins | sample tdAd471_FD_187126 | JGI IMG/M metagenome (GOLD analysis project Ga0209273, IMG submission 187126) | Marine sediment microbial communities from the Atlantic coast under amendment with organic carbon and nitrate - tdAd47.1 (SPAdes)... | ecosystem: Environmental > Aquatic > Marine > Coastal >...
GGCTGTGCTGGCTGTTGCCTTGCCATGCCAACCCAATATTGAGCCGCGCCGGGTCGTGCGCTGCCGACCATCGAGCCGCGCGTGCCGGATCGGCGGTCATCCATGCCGCATCGGGGATGCTCTCCGGCGTTGTGCCGAAAATCGCCGGCAGGCTAAAAACGTCGATATACAGATCGAACTTGGGAAGTATTTCCTCGAACTCGATAACACGAACGTTTTCAATGTCATCCAGAGACCCGAATAACTCTCTAAAACCTTTGAATACCATGAACACGACGGTGCCAAATCGCTTCGCGACCTCAGGAATATAGCGCGCACACATCAACGCATCGCCGATACCCTGATCGCAACCGACCAGCAGCGTTTGCGCCGATATCCCCTGCTGGTCCAGGGACTCCCAAGTCGGCGCCTTCAATTGCGCTAACGGTTTCGATTGATATACCTCGTCGTGCAAGCGCTGCATAAAATGCGGCCAGGCCTCGCCGTAGCGGCACTGACGGAGCAAGAATTGTGCGTACATGAAATGCGCCATGTCGAGTGGCGGACGGCGATTGACGAGTTGCCGGTACAGTTGCTCCGCCTCGAAAGGCTTGCCTTGATATTCGAAGCTAATGGCACGCCGCAACGTGTTTGCGAGTTGTATGGCGCTCATCTACGAACGGCCTTACACACTGGTAGGTCAGGAAAAAATGTTGAGAATAGATCCAGCCGGCGGGGTTGCTTCCTGAAGGCGCTCGGTCAACGCGCTGGCGAAGCCGCTGTTAATCTCGAAGGACAAGGAAATCACACGAAGCGTATTCCCGAGATCGACTTTCAGATCTTCAATCCGGGTCTTGCGCTTTTCCTGCTCTTCGAACGTCAGTTCAAGCAATTCGGAATCCGCAATTGCGAATTCGGACTGTAACGAGGATTCGAGGAACAAAACCGAAGAAATTGTGTTGGACGTCGTCGAGATCGCATTCGCGACTTTGTTATCCAGTTCCGTCAGAAAATCCGTAACACCGGCATTGTCACCATCCAGTGTACCGACCACCGGGGTCAGCGCCTCCAGTTCAGCCTGCGACTGCTTGAGCTTCTGAATGACTTCGCCATCGTTGAAGTCGTCGTGGACGAAAATGTAAATATTCCTAAGGCGCGTCGCGACCTCATCGCGCTTGGCTTCGAAGTCCGCAACTTCCTGCGCCGTCACATTGTTATCGTCGCTGATGGTCGCGCGCAATTCGCTCAGTTCTTCCTGAAGCGCTTCCAGTTGACCGTAATTGTTCCGGTTACCTTCACGGTATTCTTCAAGAAGAGGCAGTGCCGCGACGAGTTTCTTCGACGTATCCTGCAAAGTGGAAATTCGATGGGAATTGGACGATTTTGCATTGGTTATATCATCGACCTGCTCGTTAAAGCGCCCGATGAGTGTATTCTGCAAAGCATTGAACTGAACTTCGAAATTGGAGCGGATACCCGCCTGCCCGGCGCGCGCCAAATCCGATGCCAATACTGAATCCGCCATTCTTCTAATCCTTTCGCGGGGCATTCTACCCGTGTAATTTATATCAGAGATTCCCCAAAAATACTAGCTTTTCCGGTAACTTTGGGCTGAATTTATCAACGTGATATTAATTCTGATGCTGCACCCTAACTGCTAGAATCCCGACGGAATTCGCCGCCACAATCAGCAGATGAGCAAGATCGTAAATGTCGAATAAAAGCCAACCGACCGAGCAAGAGCGCGCCGAGCTTAGACAGCGCAATCTGGAAGCCTTCAAAAAGCACAGCCAACACATCGGCTCGATGCTCGAAGAGCATAAACCCGCCACAGAACTTGTTTTCGACGAAGACGGGCAGCCCGATATCCTGTTCCAGGGGCAAAAGTTTTACGATGGCCGGTATTACGAAATTATCGAGGAACAGCTCGAAAAATTCAAAAAGGACCCGTCCCGTTTCAATCTAGCCATTCCGCAGCCGAACGAACTGGACGAGTACGGCATGGCGTTCCTTAGCAAGCTGCTGCAAAGAACGTCTATCGACGAAGGGATCGAATTCAGACAGTTTCGCCGCAATCTCGAGTCATATTTCGCCGTCGTTCAAGGCATCGGCCTTGCCGGCCATATCGATGGCATTGTCGAGTTCTCAAAGTGTAAATCGCTGATCCTGATGGATCCGAACATCGAGACGCTATACCACTCTCTGGAAGTCTATGACTGGGCTGGCTTGTTCGAGCGGCAGATCGAAAACAACGGGCGCGTCGAATTCATTCTCAGAAACGATGCCAACAACGTCTATGAAAGCTTCCGCTACAACATTCGCGGGACCAATGCTCCCGGCGTGGATGGCACGCATATCTGCACACACTACGCCAACACGATGTTCAATGAAGTGCAAAGCCTGATTGAAAAGAACGGAAACCTGCTGTTGGCAGGGCTCGGCTTTTTCAACGATGAACGCATAATGATCGAGAACACGCACCGCAATATCGCCGGCGGCGCACACATTTATTTGCAGCAGGAGGCCGGGAATATCTCCGTGCCCTGCTTTATCGTTGGCTGTGGCCCGTCGCTGGACGATGACCTGCCATATATCAAGAAACACGCAGACAATGCCGTCGTATTCTCCAGCGGGTCGGCACTGGGACCGCTGCTGAATGCGGGCGTTACGCCGGATTTTCAAATCGAAGTCGAAAATATCGGCATCCTGCCGATCATGGAGCACGTGTCGAAGGAGCATGATATTTCGAAGATCTGTCTGGTGACGTCGACCACGGTGGAACCAGAAATTGTTAAATACTTCGACCGTATCGTGTACCACTTCCGCCCCGCCCTGGCACCGTATGGCATTTTCTCGGACAACCCCAAGAACACGATTCCGAACCATGACCCGTCGGTCGTGAATTCAAGCTTCGGTTTTGCCCAGGACGCCGGTTTCCGCGAGTTCTACATGTTTGGGTGCGACATGGGAACGCGCGACCCGGATATGCACCACGCTAAGAATTCGTACCATTTCATTGACGGCGCGGAACTCCCCGACAATGATTTCTGCATTCCGGTGCCGGCAAATTTCGGCGGCATGACAAAGACCAGCCGCGGCCTTTTTTGGGTCAAGGACAGCCTCGAGGCCGCGATTTCGCAAAAACGCGCCGGGCGCAGCTATTACAATTGCACCGATGGCGCGTTCATCAACGGCACGATTGCCAAGTTCGCCAAGAAAGTCGATCTGCCGCCGATCGGGGACCCGGAATTCAAGAAGAACTTCGTTGAAAGTGTCATCGAAAATAGTCCGGTCATGTCGGACAAACGTTTCGCTGAACTCTGGCAGGACGACGAAATTCAGGCGGCAATGGATGACATTATTCATCGCTTAAAGGACGTCTTCGAATCTGCCGAATTCGTCACCGACATGGATTATCAAACGGAAATCAACAAGATCGTCTTTTTCTCCGACACCGCCATGAAACGGGGCGTTGCGACACTTTTCCGTGGCACCATCCATATGGCACTGCTGGCCGCCGAATTTTATTCACGGCGCATCAATCGCGATGAGGATATTGAGAAATTCGAGGAGATATTGCGCGAAGAGCTGCTGGAGCTTTGCGACACCCTTCATGACAACGCTACCGAACTTGTCGAAAAGCTGGCGCGAGACTAATCGAAATTCTGACGTTCCAGCGCCTGGCTAACATCTTCGATTACCGCGCCCCAGTTACCTGGTGTCGGCTGCCTGAACAAACGCATGCTCGGATACCAGGGCGTGTCATCCCTGTCGAGCATCCAGCGCCAGTCCGGGAAATGCGTAATCAATGTCCAGACAGGCACGTTCAATGCGCCAGCGAGGTGCGCCAACGCCGTATCAACGGTGATCAACAAATCCAGATTTTCAAGCGCCGCAGCAACTTCACCGAGGGGGCGTATTCGGGGGAATAAAACGTATGGTTTGTTTGCCGGCGGCAGTTCATCCACCTGGCTCGCGGCGGCCCCGACCTGAAGGCTCATCACAAAAATGTCGGTTCGTTCCAGAAGCGGGATAAACTGGTGTAGAGCGATTGATCGCTTGTGGTCCGTTTTATTGTCCGGGTTCCCAGCCCAAACCAACCCCACTCTCGGTTTGTCGCTCAACCCGGCAAGCACTCCGGACCACCGTTCATGTTCATCTTGCGGTGCGCGTAAATATGGCACCGTGTCGGGAATACTGTCCTCTACCGTGTTCAGTAATGCCGGCAAACTCAGAAGTGACGCTTTGTAGTCAACACGGCCTGCGATATCGTCGTTGGAAAGCACCTGCGACACGCCGTCAATTGTCCGCAGAATATCCATCAACGCCGGTTGGCACTGAATACTCACCGTAGCGCCTTGCGTGGCCAATGGTTTTGCATAACGGGCAAACTGGATCGTGTCGCCAAGTCCCTGCTCTGCATAAAGCACGATAGACCGGCCCTTCAGATTCTCACCGCGCCAGTCCGGCGCACCGCAATTCTGTGCACACACCGGTAGCGCCCGGTTAGCAGCGGCGTTTCTCAGCTCAAATCCTGGCCAGCCTTGTTCAAAATCGCCTTTCAGCAACCGCAACAATGACAGATTATGCCGCGCCTGCAGGTGATCCGGCACTTTGCGGATGCAGTTCCGTAACATCTTCTCCGCTTCGTCGAACTTACCGTTTTCATTCAGTGCTGCGGATAAGTTTGCCAGAGTTTCCGGGTTATTGCGTCCGAAACGGAGTGCTTTTCGCAACACCAATTCCGCTTCAGAACTGCGCCCGACGTGGACATATGCAACGCCGAGTGCCTCCAAAACCATTGGATCCGTCGGCATCCCCGTGACGGCTTGCTCAAGAAACGGTATCGAGTCGGCGAACGATTGCGATAGTAGCAATGCCAATCCGAGACCGGCATTTGCCGACAAGTTTTCCGCGTCGATCTCCAGCGCGCTACGATAATATTCACTGGCACGCGAATGATCGCCAGCGCGTAAAGCGGCTTGGCCATGTGCACAAAATTCTTCGATCGATGGGTTCTTGTCCTGCATCTTACTAAGATGTCATCACGTCGGCGCCGGGCCAACATGTTCGTTACCGCAAAAAGAAAACGACCGCCACCAAAGGTGACGGCCGCTTCTTTTTTTGATCCATTCCGCCCGGAGAAAAAAGTCCGGGCGACCGGGTCTAATCTTAACGGAAGAGACCCAGGATGCCCTGTTCGGCCTGACCGGCGAAGGCCAGAGCGGAAATACCAAGCTGCTGCCTGGTCTGCAGAGCCAGAAGGTTCGCACCTTCTTCGTTCAAATCAGCCAGGGTCAGTTTACCCGAACCAATTTCGAGGGTGTTCACGTAGTCCTCGGTGAAGTCGAGACGCGTCTGAAGCAACGCAACGTTCGAACCCAGGGTCTGCGAACGGGCGCGGAGCGTGGTCAGCGCCGTATCCAGTTCCGTGATGATCGGGTCAATCGTCGACGTCACACCTTCGGTCACGTAGTTGGTGGAGTTCAGATCCGCATCCGTCGTCACGTCACCGGTACCGGCGAAGTCCGTGGAAACGAACACACCGGCAGTCGTGAAGCCGGAAACGTTGGCGGAGTTAATGTTGATCGTCAGGACCTGGCCCTGCGTGATCGACTGGCTCACAACCTGCGTCGTATCGACTGCCTGGTTAATGCCAAACGAAACCGTACCGTACTGGACCGTCAGACCGCCGGTTTCCGTAACCGTGGCACCGGTACCCTGATAGGTCACCGTGATGATACCACCGGTACCGACAGCAGCAGCTGTACGGGCGGCGAAGTTGAACGACGTGTCAGAAGCAATCGCGACAATATCGAGGCCGAGACCCGTTTCAGCCGAGTTCGACGCCGAGATGGTCAGCAAGCTGGAGGTCTGGTCGGAGAAGCTGACGCTCAGCGATTCCGAAGTGTTGTCGATCAGGTTGGTACCCTGATAGCTGGCGTCCGTCGCCAGCGTACCGATCTGCGAGCGCAGCGTGGAGAACTGCGACACAAGGTCGGTGAACTGCGTACCGGTTGCCGATTTCAGAGAGGTTGCGACACCTTTGAGCTGACGAACGATGGCTTCGATGCTTTCAAGGCCCCCGAGCGCCGCGGTAACCGTGCTGATGCCCTGGTCAATACCGTCTTTCTTTTCGTTGAAGTCGAATGCACGGTCGTTCAGCGACTTGGCTTGGAAGAAGGCAACCGGATCATCGATCGCGCTGGCAACTTCCAGACCGGTCGAAAGACGGCCTTGGGTCCGCTCAACAAGAGAGGTGGTGTTTTGCAGGGAGAGAAGGCTACCACGTACGGCAGCTGAGAGAGTAATGTCACCCATTAGTTTAACTCCTTTCTAGAGCTATCTGAGTACCGAGGTATTTTACCTCGTCATTCGGCGAGCGCCTTTTTTCTAAAAAGCTCTCACCAACACAATGCCAAACTAATCGCACTTTGCACCCAGAGTCAAAAAGTTTTTTCAACAAATTTGACCGTCTATTTGACAGAATTACCGTACACCGCCATATATTGGGGGTCGCTTTGATCGACTTCACAAAAAGTGAATTGTAGTTTCTTCATACTTTTCAAAGCACTTGCCGCCAGAATGGGGGCCTTAAAAAGGATCAGAACGATGGCTGAACGCGAAAAAGTCGAACACGTTGAATCCGTAAAGTACACCGATGTGGAAGAGGTCCTGTCGGAGGAATTCGGCGCGCGATTTCGGGATTATCGCCGCGATTACAAGAAAAGCCTCAATTACGACACCAACGGATATGTCCCGGAATTTCCGCTGACAGTGTCCCTCGAATTCGTCAATCGCTGCAATCTCAATTGCAAGATGTGCTACACGATCAACCACAGCGCCCCCAAGGAAACGCTGGAGTTGGCGCATATCGAGCACATCATGGAAGAATGCGGCAGACACGACCTTCCCGCTGCCGTCGTCGGCATGGGTTCCGAGGCACTTATATATAAAGGCGCTCAGGACGCGATTGCCGCCGTCCGCCGGTCCGGCGTCATGGATTTGTTCCTGGGCACCAACGGCGTCCTGCTGAACGAACAATTGTGCGAATTCCTCGTCGAACAGCGCGTCGCGCGGATCGAAGTCTCGCTGGACGCGGCCACGCCGGAAACGTACGAAAAAATCCGCGGGAAAAACGAGCTTGAACGCATCGAGAAAAACCTCGAAACCCTTATCCAGACCCGAAAACGGCACAATTCTAAACTTCCCGTGATCCGCCTTTGCTTTTGCGTGCAGGAAGACAACCTGCACGAACAAAAGGCCTTTCTGGACAAATGGCGTGACCGGGTCGATTACATCGATTTTCAGGAAATGGTCGATTTCGATCAGGTCGACGACCTGATCGACATGGGTGACGACGCCGCCGTCGCAAAGGACCTGCCGCAACCGCAAAGCACCTATTGCGCCTACCCGTTCAATAGCCTGCATGTCTGGTCGAACGGCGATGTGACACCGTGCTGCACGTTCTTCGGCAAGGCTTTGAAAATCGGCGATGCGCGGAGCGAATCGCTGAAAGACATTTGGGACGGCGAGAAACTCGCGGAAATCCGTGATCAGTTACAGACCGGGCGGCTCAATAAGGTCTGCCATGTTTGCCTGACCTCGCGCGACAAAGAGAATTTTGCCGCCGCCGGTGACGCGGCGAGTAAGGAAACCGAGAAAGCAAACTAAGCCGTGCCGGCCTTATAGCTGAACGAATATGGCAGCGACGCGCCGCTCGCATTGTCTGCTTGGCAAGTAACCGTGTACGTCGCGCCGGGCTTCAGGCCAGCGATACGTACCCTAACGTCGCGCGGCACTTGCCACTGCCCGATGGATTTATCCGGCACGAGTATACGGCTGCCATCATCCGCGACGATGTCGATATGTAGCCGTGCGGGCTGCCCCATAGCCACGGTACGCGCGGCGAATACTGCTTCCTCGCTGGAATGCGCCGTCATCAACGCCGACAAGATCAGCGGCACATCCGTTTTCGGGCGCCCGATCTCGACAATCCCCCCTTCAAAGACCCCGTCTTCGTTTTCCGCAACCAATTGCGCATAGACGGTTGTGCCGCCCCCGAGGTCATCGATTTTTTCAGACAGAGTAAAAGGCTCGGCGGAAGGAATAAATGCCAGGCCGTCGCCGAAAACCTCGAATGCATCGAGCCCCGCAACCTTCCCCTGCTGAGCCGAAAGTATGCGTAAACGAATGAACTGCGCGTCGTGTGCTTCGGACAACACGATGGCACGCAGCAACCCTCCGCTCTGCGCGAACTCTCCCCATTCGGCGATATTCGTCGGCACGGTATCGAACGAACCGGTCCAGACTTCTTCGAAATCCATACCATCCTTCGATACCGCGACCGAAATATCCTTAGCCGGCGCTAACGCACATTGGTGAAGCTTGAACGCCTTGATAGATGCGAGCCCACGCAATTTCCACACCAGCTCGACGGGATCTTGATTATCCATAACAACCAGGTAGCACTGCCCGATGTCGCCGACGACGCCATTCGTCAAACGTCCTGGATCGCCCCTGTCTCGATCCGGTTTAAGGAGCAATTTGGCGCCCTGCCCGGGCCCCAACAACGAGCGGGATCGATACCGCATTTCCATTTCGGCGACATCGATAGCGCCTTCAGGCGTATCGAGATCGTGGCCGTGCACGAAGGCAATACAGACGTTGCCCCCCTTGTTATCCCGCTGCACCTCCTGGATTGGTGCATAGGTGTAACGCGCCATGCCACCGCCCATCTCCGCGATGTTACTGCCGCAAAACGTCCAGTCGAAAGAATGCGCCGGCAAATCGAACGCCGCCACATGCCATTCCCCATCCACGACGAACGTGCTTGCGGCATCGTCGCTGGTCACGGCCCAAGCGGCCAAATCGTCCCATTCGTCAGGAAACGCCGCCGTGCCCGTGCGTCCATGCAACCAGGCAACCGGTCGGAAGTCCTTGGGGTCAAGGTCTTCGCTTCGATAGGTTATCCGCAGCTGCGCATCACGAAGATCCGTTTCCTCCCCGCAGAAGGTCAGCGACGGATATTTCGGTTGGGCCTCGGCAAGGCCTTCCGTCTGCCCTCGCGCCTGCGCCTGATTTTGCCACCCAAGAAGCAGATCAATGACGCCGATTCCGTCCAGATGGTTGCGGTCTTTCCCAAACGGCCATTCGAGCTTCATCGCCAGGTTTGACGGCGGATCCGCCGCAGCATCTGCACCGACGAACTGCACGGCCGAGGCATAGCAAGCGACCCTGCGAAACAAATTTGCGCCGCCGTCACGCACCATCGCGTGCAAGCCGGCCGGCATATTACGAGACGGCGATGCACGAGAAAGGTCGTCCGGTGCGTTGCCGTAACGGAAATAATAGCGTGTCGGTATCGTGAAACTGCGAAGGGTCCCATTGAGCGCGACGCTGTCCAGGCCGATCGGTTCCCCCGAGCCGGTTTCGACGACGGGCGACGTCACCGAATTGTCGAACACCGAACTATCATCCGGAGGCTCGGTCGCATTGAGCGATTGCGTCGCAAGCGTGGAAAGTGCACTCGACAATGTCTTGCCGAGTCCCATCCCACCGATCGACGTATAGGGCATCCCCCTTTCGGCATCAAAAATACTAGCCGCGACACCCGGTTGATAGTGAAACCCTTTTACTGCGTTGCGGCATGTATCGCTCCAGATTTCCCGGATGATATCGAGCCGGGCCTTGTCAAAATGATAGCTCATATGCAGCAGGTAACCGACCGGGTCATCCGGAAATTCGCGCACATATATATCTATGAATCGGACGAATTCGCGCTGCTGCAACGGCTCGAACGTCACTTGCGAGATTATCGACGGATGGAAACCGATATTCATATAGAGTAGATGCAGATAGCCTGCGGCACGCTCGTAATTGCGCGCATGCAGGTTTTGTTTGAAACCCGCGAAATACTCCGAAAGCTCTTTTTCAGTCGTCATACTGGAGATAGCTCGTCCCGGCCCGGCAAACCGCGTCTGCGCCGGGTTCAGTGTTTTCTGTTCCCTACGCGCCGTTGATAGCGGCAAAAGATTAATACGATCCTCAGATTTTGCGCGCTATTCTCTTCATTAGTCAAAACGGAGCTATACAAAACCGGGTACAACATAACCGGATACCAACGTTTTCAAGAGGACCCATGGTGCAGACAACCTCAACATTTTATGGCGACGGCGTTTTCATCATCGCCGAGGTCGGCAACAACCACGAAGGCGATTTCACGCTCGCACAGGACTTGATCGGCCTGGCCGCAGATACAGGTGTCGACGCCGTCAAATTTCAGACAATCGTTCCCGAACGCTTCGTCAGCCGCCGCGACGAGCCGCGCTTTTCCACATTGAAAAAGTTTGAATTCAGCTACGGCCAGTTCGAAACGCTGGCCAAGCAAGCGCACGACGCGGGTATTAAATTTATGTCGACCCCGTTCGACCTCGAAAGCGCCGCATTCCTTGGCACGATCTGCGATGCCATCAAGATCGCGTCCAGCGACAACAATTTTTATGCCTTGATCGAAGCCACGGCAGAGACGGGATTGCCGATGGTTGTCTCGACCGGCCTTGCCAATGAAGCGCAGATTCGGACCGCCGTCAGAACCATCGACGACACATGGGACGGCAAGCTTTTACCGGCGGAAGTCGGCCTGCTGCACTGCGTAAGCAATTATCCAACAACAGCGGAAAACGCCAATATCGGCTGCATTCGCACGATTGCGAATACATTTCCGCGCCGCACGCCCGGCTACTCCGACCATACAATCGGCATTGATGCCGCCAAGCTTGCCATCGGCGCGGGAGCGCGCATCATCGAAAAGCACTTCACCATCGCCAACGATCATTCCGATTTTCGCGACCACCAACTTTCGGCGGATCCGCAGACGATGAAGCAGCTTGTCGAAGAAGTGCGTGCCGCCGAAATCATGATGGGGACCGGCAACCTTGAATTGGCGGCGTGCGAAAAAGAGATCGCACCGCAAATCCGCCGGTCCGTCGCCGCCGCACGCCGTCTAGAAGGCGGCCACAAGGTTACCCTGGCGGATATCATGTGGATACGCCCCGGCACCGGGATGGCGCCCGGGCGGGAAAATGACATCATCGGCCATAAGCTGAAAGCGCCGATGGACGAGGGCGACCTTTTTGCGCCCGATAACCTGATCTGAGGGCCGGCACGCATGTGCGGTATCGCTGGCGCATTTGGACCGACCCCGCTGTCGGCGGACCGTATCGGCGACGCACTGGCAACCATGCGCAATCGCGGACCGGATGCGGCGGGAAGCGCCGCTAGCCGGTTGGGCGGATATCACGTCAGCTTACTGCATACGCGGCTTGCCATTATCGATCTGGATCCACGCGCCAATCAGCCGTTCGAGCGTGGTGGCATTGCCCTGAGTTACAACGGCGAGATCTACAACTACTTGGAAATCCGCGCGGAATTGGCGGCGCTCGGACATCGCTTCGCGACCCAATCGGATACGGAGGTGCTGGTGGTTGCGTACCAGCAATGGGGCCTGGATTTCGTCGACCATCTCGAAGGCATGTGGGCATTCGCCCTGCTCGACCGGAACCGGGAGAAACTTATCCTCTGCCGCGACCGTTTCGGCGAGAAACCGCTTTATACCTGGTTCACCGGCGGCACGCTGTATTTCGCGTCCGAGATTAAAACGCTGTCCGCGATGGCGGGTGAGCGCCCGCAGGTCAATCTCGACCAGGTGCGTCGCTATCTGGTCAACGGGTACAAGTGCCTGGGGAAGTCGGGGGCAACTTACTTCAAGGACGTTCATGAATTCCCCGCTGCCGGCATCGCGTCCCTCGACGCCCCGGGCTTGCCGGATGCCACCCCGTATTGGTCACTCAATACCAATACCGTGGAGACGTCGGCTGCGGACGCCACGCGACACGCCAAGGCACTGCTTTCTAAATCCGTCGAGATGCGGCTGCGCGCCGATGTGCCGCTCGCCTTTTGTTTAAGCGGCGGCGTCGACTCCGCCACGCTGGCGTCGATTGCCGCCAAGGAGATGGGGCGCGACATCCACTGTTTTTCGATCATCGACAGTGACGAGCGTTACAACGAGCGCGAAAACATCGAAACCATGGTCGCGCACCTCGGTTGCGATCATCATGCGGTGCATACCTCGACGGAAGGCTTTTTCGAGCGCATGCGCACTCTGGTTCGGTATCATGACGCACCGGTGGTGACGATCAGCTACTACATGCACGCGTTCCTGTCCGAAGCCATTGCCGGCGAAGGCTATAAAATCGCCATATCCGGCACCGCCGCAGACGAGATTTTCACCGGCTACTATGACCACTATTCGATGTGGCTCGCGGGTATGCATGGGCAGCCCAACGTCGATTTCGACCAGTTGGTGGCGGACTGGAAGCAAGGTATGGGCGCGCACGTGCAAAACCCCGGCCTGCAGGATCCGATGGCGTTTGTCACAAATCCGGCGCAACGCGATCACATCACACTGGACCGCGCCTTGTTTTCATCGTTCATGACCGAGCCGTTCGACGAACCCTGGTCCGAGGACATGCATGCGTCCGAATTATTGCGCAACCGCATGGCCAATGAGCTTTTCACCGAAGCGGTGCCGGTTCTTTTGCATGAAGACGACAAAAACTCGATGCTGTTTTCGATCGAGAACCGGTCCCCGTTCCTTGATCGCGCGCTTGTCGAATATCTTTACAGCGTGCCGAGCCGGCACCTGATGGGCGACGGCTTCGCCAAAAAAATACTCCGTGACCTGGGTGCCGGTATCGTACCTGACAGCGTGCGCCTGGATACGCGCAAGCGCGGGTTTAACGCGTCCATCAACTCTCTGGTCGACAGAAACGATCCCGAGACGCGCGACATCCTTCTGGCGGACAGTCCGATCTTCGACATCGTCAAACGCAGCGCGATCGAGGATTTCCTGAATAATGACATGGCGTCCAACAGCTTCTCGAAGTTTCTGTTCAGCTTCATCTCTTCCAGGCTGTTCCTCGAAGCGCAGGCAGCATGACCACCGTCGCCGTGATCCAGGCGCGGCACACCTCGACCCGCCTGCCCGGAAAGATGCTGCTGCCGCTGGCCGGTGTGCTGGTGCTCGCGCATATTGTCGAGCGGGCCCGAAGCGTATCGGAAATTGACCGTATTTGCGTCACCATTCCCGATGGACCGACCCAAGCCCCCTTGGGTGATTACATCAAATCCCTTGATGGCGTTCACTTATCCGTTGGTCCGGAAGAAAATCTCTTGCGGCGCTTTGCCAATGCCGCGCGCGAAACTGACGCAGACCAGATTGTCCGGCTTTGGGGCGATTGTCCTGCGATCGATCCGGCGGCTATTCGGCATCTGCTGACGGCATTCAGCGAAGGCGCGGCGGATTGGGCATTTCTGAGCGACGACAGCGGATACCCGCTCGGATACGGGTGTCAGGCATATAAGCGCGAAGCCTTGCTCGCCGTCGACGCCGAAGCGACAGATCCCGCCGATCAGGAGTTCGTGCACAGCTTCTTCCAACGCTATCCGGCACGTTTCGGTTTCATCGATGTTATGCGGCCGGGCAGCGGATTTCCCGTGCCGAGTCCGCTGCAATTGCTATTGGACACCCCGTCGGATTACCGAAAACTCGGCCGAATATTCGATCGACTTTACCCTGCTTCCCCGTTGTTCGGATTGTCGGATGTCGAAACATTGGCGTCAGCGGCACCTTCGTTGTTTTAAGCGCTTTTTTTAAGTCGTTTCTTAATTCTCGCTCTATATTCATATGTCATTCCGAGACGGACGAAGTGCACCGAAAGGGACCGGCGTTGAAAAAACTATTCTTCCATGTTGGCAGCGGGCGATGTGGCTCGACACTGATACAGGCGCTTTTCAACGATAAAATGTTTCACGACATTTTCGCCAATCACTCGCGCAACTATGATCCGCAAATATATCTTGCGACCGGCACGATAGCGCACGACGAGACTTTTATCGAAGACCATTGGCGCCCCATACGCGAGAAATTCTTCGCACCCATGAAGGACATGCCGCAGGAAGGGTTTTTCATCACGCAGGAAAATCTGCTCGGAATGCGCTCGGAAGAAGGACAGAAAAATATCTGTGACGTTTCGTGCGAAAAAATATCTTACCTTTCCGAAGGGTACGACCCGCATATCATTATCGTTATCCGCAGACAGGATACCTACATCGAATCACTGTATAACCAGCGGATCAAACGATGGGAGAAGCGCGACTTCGAAACCTTCGTCAAAGAATTTCCCCGCGAAAACTGGCACTGGGTCGACAATGTCGACGTCTATCGCGATCATTTCGGTGCCGACAAAGTAACGGTGGTTCCTTTCGAACAAAAAACCTACAGGGACTCTGGACGGACCGGGTTTCTTGATGCGGTTTTGATGGCGATGGGCGTGACAACCCGGTTCGCCTTCAATGACCTTCCGGTCGTGAACGCCAGTCTGGCGCCACACGTCATCGAGGTACAACGCGTTGCCAACAACCTGTTGAGCCAGAATGAAGCGCATGCGTTGTCAGACTGGTTCGCGGCCAACATCTCCAAGCGCCCGGACGATCCGCATAAGCTGATGTCCGATGAAATCCGGCAAGACATCATCGCTTACTACAAGGACTCGAACGCCCGCCTTTGCGACACGTACCTTTCCGAATACCCGGATGCAAAGGCGTTCTATACCGGCGAAAACCCTTAAGGCAATTCAAGCAACCGCATATGATGAACGACAACACCGCGAAACAAAAACTGGGCGTCGCCGTCATTGGATTGGGGGTCGGCGAGCAGCATGCGATTGCCTTTAATACGGATCCACGGACTGAAATTCGCTGGCTGATCGACATCGACGATACGGTCGCAAAAGACGTTCAGGGCCGCATCGGCACGGGCGAAACGGCGACAACATTGGACGCCGCGCTGAACGACCCGGGTGTCGATATCATCTCCATCGCCACTTTCGATCACATGCATGCCGCCGAAGTCATAAAATGTCTGGACGCCGGCAAGCACGTGTTCGTCGAGAAACCACTGTGCCGGACCGTCGACGAGCTTTCAAAGATCGTCACCACTTGGAATGCCGCCGGGCGCCCGCACCTTGCATCCAATCTGGTGCTCCGGGACGCGGAACTCTACCGCTGGCTCGCCGCCGAGATGACATCTGGCCGCATGGGCCGCATTTACGCCATTGACGGAGACTATCTGTATGGCCGGTTGCACAAGATTACCGAAGGCTGGCGCAAGGATGTACCGGACTACTCCGTAATGGAAGGCGGCGGCATCCATTTGATTGATCTGATGCTTTATCTGAGTGGGGAACGCCCCAAGAGTGTGCAGTGCATCGGCAACCGCATCGCCAGCGATGGCACCGGCTTTGGCTATGACGACTTCATGGCCGCGAATTATATCTTCCCGTCCGGCATGATCGGGCGTGTCACCGCGAACTTTGGTTGCGTGCACCGGCACCATCATGTCTTGCGGGTTTTCGGCACCGAGGCGACTTTCATCTATGACGATGCGGGGCCGCGCCTGCATTTGAGCCGCGATGAAAACGCGCGCGCCCAGCCGCTTGAGCAAAATCCCCTGCCCGTCTCCAAGGGCGCCTTGATTCCGGCGTTCATCGACGCGATTGCGAACGGCGCCGACCCCGCGCTGGCGGCACAGCGGGAATTCGACCTGATCCGCGCCGTCTGCGCCGCCGACGACGCACACGCCAAGAATGCAACCATCACCATCGGGTATGACACATGAGCGACACAGCGCAAAAATACGATATTCCCTTCGGACGCCCCTGGATCGAGGACGAGGATCGCGACGCAGTGATGCGCGTTCTACAAGGCCATGTGCTGACGCACGGCCCCGAGTGCAAAGGGTTCGAAGACGACTGGGTTGCCATGATGGGCGGCGGCTACGCGGCTTCAACCTCGTCGTGCATGGCGTCGTTGCATCTGGCATGGATGGACGTCGGTGTCGGCCCGGGCGACGAAGTAATCGTCCCCGCCATGACCCATGCAGCCACCGTGCATGCGGTTGCACTTTGCGGCGCAACGCCGGTGTTCGTCGATTGTGAAGCTGGCTCGGGCAACATGACGGCGGACGCCATCAAGGCCGCAATAACGGACAAAACCAAAGGTATCGGCATCGTGCACTACATCGGCATTCCGTGCGATATGCCGGCCATCATGAAGGTCGCGGATGCAGCGGGGCTGCCGGTTGTCGAGGATTGCGCCATCGCTGTCGGCACCAGGATCGACGGCATACATGTCGGCCTGTTCGGTCATGTCGGGTGCTATTCGTTCTATCCCGTCAAACACATCACCACCTGCGAAGGCGGCATGATCGTTTCCAATAACGAGGAAACTGTCGCGCGCATTGCCAAGTTCCGCGCCTTCAGCGTCGACAGAACGTATTCGGAACGCAAAGTGCCGGGCATATACGACGTCGCCGATGTCGGCATGAATTACCGGATGAGCGAGATGCAGGGCGCGCTTGGCCGCACGCAACTCAAAAAGTTGCCGGAAATCCTGAAGCGCCGGAAAGCCAACTTCGAGGCACTCAAGGCCGGTTTGGAAGAAATCGGCGCTATCCGCGTCATCGATGATACCGACCCGCGCTACACCAACACCCATTATTGTCTGATCGCGGTGCTGGAAGGCGACCTTGCGGCACGGCGCGATGATATCATTCTGGCCCTGCAAGCCATGGGCGTCGGCACCAGCGTCTACTATCCGCACCCTGTGTCGCGGCTCACAGCGTACAAGAAGCGATACGGCTATAAAGAAGGCGCATATCCGAACGCGGAAACGATCAGTGATCGTTCGATCGCGCTGCCGGTGGGGCCGCATCTGGGTCCGGACGACATGCGCGATATCGTATCTGCCATGCAAAACGCCGTCCGCAGTTAGGAGACGGTTAATAATAGCAATGCTAGCTTGGTAAATACTGGATGATTTCTGCGCCTGATTCTGCTATGGTGTCGCACTTCAATGTGGTTAATGCCGCTTGAAATTTGATGTCACTTCCCAGAAAGCGGAAGTCATTACTCAGAATGAGAGGTCTATCATGGCTCACAAATTGACTCCTGATCTTGTTAAGAAACGCATGGCCGGCGAGCGCATTTCGCTTGTCGGGGGTGCAGGCTTTATTGGTCACAATCTGGCGCTTTCGCTCCGCGCCGTTGGCGCCGAGGTGCAGATCGTCGACAACCTGATGCAGAACAACATGCTGGCTAATGTCAGCGACCAGGACATCGACGACTTCCGCCGCCAGCTCAATCATAACTTCCTGGTGCAGCGCTTCGAGATGATGCGCAATGCCGGCGTGACGATGGACAACGCCGATGCACGGTCGATGACCGACCTAGCGGAAACGCTCAAGCGCTTCCAGCCGACCAAGGTCGTCCACCTGTCCGCGATCTCCAGCGCTGTCGACGCCAAAAAAGTCCCCGGTCACTGCTTCGATCTGCAATTGGTGACGCTCCGGAACGTGCTCGAATACACGCGTCTGTTCCCGAACGAGATTAACGAGGTCGTGTTCATGAGCTCGTCGACCGTTTACGGCGACTTCGAGACCGAAACCGTCGATGAATCCGTGCGACCGCGTCCTTACGGGATTTATGCCAACGCCAAGTTCATGGGCGAACGTCTGATCCGCACGTATCACGACCAGTACGGCCTTGGTATCACCATCATCCGCCCGAGCGCCCTTTACGGCGAACGTTGCATCAGCCGCCGCGTCAGCCAGGTCTTCATCGAAAACGCGCTGATGGGTAAACCGCTCCTGCTTGAAGGCGGTGGCGACGGACGCCTCGACTTCACGTATATCGAGGATCTGACCGACGGAATCATCCGTTCCATGGCCGCTACCGGCGGCGCCGGTTCGTCGAATACGTTCAACATCACTTTCGGCAATGCCCGCACCATTCTCGATCTCGCCAACGTGGTGAAGTCGGTGGTACCGAACGCCATTCTGGAAGAGCGACCGCGCGACGTGATCAAACCGATCCGCGGCACGCTGTCGACGGAACGCGCCCGCGAGCATCTGAACTTCGTACCGCAATGGCCGCTTGAAGTCGGCTACAAACGTTACTGCGAATGGTACGTGGATCAGTGGGAACGTACCCGCCACCGCATGGAATATAACTGAGCCTTCCGCTTGTGTTTTCCGCCGGCGCATTCGTGCGTCGGCACCCTTGAAAACACCGGTAAAGCTCGGTTTCCAGGCGTGAGATGATCGGCATCATCAATTACGGGCTAGGCAATCTGCGCTCGGTTTTGGGCGCGGTGGAGAAGCTCGGCCATAAGGGCGCGATCAGCGCCGATCCAACGACACTCGCTCTTGCCGACAAATTGATCCTGCCCGGTGTCGGCGCCTTTGGCGACGGCATGCGCAATCTGACTGAGCGTGAGCTGATCGAGCCGTTGAGCGAGATGGTCCGCACACAGCGCAAACCGATCCTCGGCATCTGCCTCGGTTTCCAGCTTTTGGCGGAAGGCAGCGACGAGTTCGGCGAGCACACCGGCCTTGGGTGGATCCCCGGCCGCGTCAAACGCATCAAGACCGACGACGCCTCGCTTCGCGTACCGCATGTCGGCTGGAACGACTTCGAGCAATCCCGCGACTGCATACTGTTCGACGACGTTCCCGACCCGGCATTGTTCTATTTCGTGCATAGCTATCATCTTGAAACCGATCCGGATATCACCGTCGGCACCTGTACGTACGGCACGCCAATCTGCGCCGCTGTACAGTCCGGGAACGTATTCGGCACGCAATTTCATCCGGAGAAAAGCCAGCGCCACGGACTTAAGGTGCTGCAAAACTTTCTGGAGCGTGCGTGATGTTACGAAAGCGGATCATTACCGTACTCACGCTCAATGATGGAACGCTTTTCCGCACCAAGCTTTTTACGCCGGACTATCGCTACACCCTCAATTTCGTCGATGCCTGGTCCGTCGACGAAATCGCCATTCTCGATGTGACGCGCGGGGAAACCCCGGACCGCGAGAAATTCTTCAGCGCCGTCGCCAATTTCGCGCAGACATGCTTTGTCCCGATTTCCGTCGGTGGCGGCATCCGCAAGATCGAAGATGTCGAGCGCTATATGACGGCGGGCGCGGACAAGGTCATCATCAACACCGGCGCACTCGAAAGCCCGCAACTGATCACCGACATCGCCAGCGCCTATGGTGCGCAATGCGTGGTCGTGTCGATCGACGCGGCAAAGCGCGAAAACGGCTTCGAAGTAATGTCGCATTTTGGCGCAACGCCCACCGGTCGCGACCCGGCGGTCTGGGCGAAGGAAGCGGAATCGCTCGGTGCCGGTGAAATTCTGATCACCGCAATCGAGCGCGACGGCGCATTGCAAGGCTATGATCTGGAGCTATGCGGCGAGGTCGCGGCGGCGGTCAGCATCCCGGTCCAGGTGCTCGGCGGCTGCGGCAACTGGCAACACATGACGCAGGCGTTCAAATTGCCGGGCGTGTCCGCCGCTTGCACGCAGAACATCTATCACTTCACGGAACAAAGCATCGCCAGCGCCAAGAAATATCTCGCCGCCAAAGGCGTGCCAGTCAGGGTATAATTTGCCGATTCGCGGCTACAACGGGGAAAACACGTGATCGAATTCTGCAAAACCTGCTTGATGCCGAACACACGGCCGCGCATCGAATTCGATGCCGAAGGCATCTGCAATGCCTGCCACACGGCAGAACGCAAGAAGAGCATCGACTGGGATGCGCGCCGCGCCGAGTTCCTGGAAATGATCGAACAGTACCGCAGTCATGACGGGCCGTACGACTGCATCGTACCGTGGTCGGGCGGCAAGGATTCCTCGGCCATCGCCTATCGCATCAAATTCGAATTCGGCCTCAATCCCCTTCTGGTGACGTTTTCGCCGCTGATGCCCGACCCCGTGGCGCAGCACAACCGTGAGGAAATGATCAAGCTCGGTTTCGACCAGATCATGGTACGGCCCAACCAAAAAGTATCGCGCCGTCTGTCAAAACGGTTTTTCACCGAACGCGGCGATCCGAAGATTCATTGGAACGCCGGTGTAAACGCAGTGCCTGTGCAGGTCGCCGTTAATTACGGCATTCCGCTTATTTTCTATGCCGAACACGGTGAAAGCGAATACGGCGGGCGAGTGCTATCCGACGACCATATGAAGTTGCGCGATTTCACCGAAGTCCTCGAACACCAGATCGGCGACGATCCATTCAACTGGATGGATGACGAGATCGAGGAGCAGGATCTCGCGCCCTATCTATACCCGGACCTTGGCCGTGTCGAAGAGGTCGGCGTGAAGGCGCTTTACTTCGGCTACTTCTTTCGCTGGTCGATGCTCGACAACTGGAACTTCATCAAGGACAAGATCGATTTCATGACTGCCGAGGGCGGACGCACCGATGGTACGTTCACGGATTTCGACAGCTTGGACGACAAGATCGACAACCTTTATTACTACATGCAATTCATCAAGTTCGGCTTTGGGCGCTGTGTGCGCGATGCCTGCCGTATGATCCAGAATGGGCAAATGAGCCGGGCCGAAGGACTGGATCTGGTGCGCCGCCACGATGCCGAGTTCCCGAAAACATACCACGACGAACACTTGGACTACCTTGGGCTGAGCGAAGGCGAATTTACGGAAATTGTCGACAAGCACCGCGACCCGGAAATATGGGAGCGCAGTGGGAACGCCTGGTACCTGAAACACCCGCCGCAATGATCCGCAACGGGTATGACAGGAAGTGTTAATCTGCAAAGGGCATGATGATACGGTCATGAATGCGCCAGGTTTTGAAAATGCACCGCACGTCACCGCGCCGGATACCTTCCTGAGCGACACTTTCGGGCGTCCATGCCGGTCGCTGGTGTTGCCGTGCGACCCGGGGTTGCTCGCTATCGAACTGGCGACGCTGACACCTGCTTTCGTATGGACCAAAGTGCAAAGCCGCGACGAACCGGCTTACGACGCGCTGACCGGCCTTGGCTTTCGCATTGCTGCCGAGGAAGTCAATTACGAGCGTCCGGGAGATGCCCCGCCGCCGGCAAGGAACATACCCAACGACTTCTCCGTGCGTAAAATCGCCCTAGCCGACGCCCAGGCCAACGCCTCGATCATCGACGAAATCGGCAACGTCGCCGCAGCCAACATGACGACGTCGCGGTTTCACCAGGACCCGCGTTTCCCAAACGCTGTCGCCGCCGAGATCAAGAAACGCTGGGTGCAGAATTTCTTTACCGGACACCGGGGGCAGGAATTATACGTGGCGACGTCAAACGACGGACTTATCGTCGGGTTCAATCAGGTACTTTCCACCACCGATCACAAAGTCATCGATTTGATCTGCACTGACGCCAGTTTCCGCCGACATGGTGTTGCGCGTGCATTGGTGGAAGCGATGTACGAACCCGGAAAGCTGATCCGCGTCGGCTCGCAAGCCAACAACATCGTCGCGGACACTTTCTACAAGCGCTTGGGATTCGTGCCCGTGGGCAAGTCGATTTGCATGCACTGGCATGCACCGGACAAGGAATACGCATGACTGCCGATACCTTCACGCTTTACCCCTGCGACCTTTGCGGCTCGACGGATTTGGCCGAAATCCCGTGTGCGCCGCATTACATGGACGGCCGTCCGCTGCATGTGTGCAAGGGCTGTGGTTTTGTCCAGGCGGCCTATCGGCGCACCCCGGAAGCGTTGCAGAAAATGTGGGCCGAGGAAATTTACCGCGCCGACGATGCGCGCGTCAGCGACAAAACCTATACCGCACGGATACCCGCCGTTGTCGCGCGCCAGACGTTTGCCGTCGAGTTTCTGGCCGAGAATGTCGATATCACTGGGAAGAGCCTCGTCGACATCGGCGCCGGTGAAGGCCAGTTCCTCGAAATGCTGACCACTCCGCGATTCAACATGGACGTGTTCGGGATCGAACCGTCGGCCGAGAATTGCGCCATTCTCGACGAAATGGGGATCGCCAATTTTCTCGGCACCATGGAAGACTATGCGCAGACTGGCGATGCACGAACCTTCGACGTCGCCAGCCTGATCTGGACGCTGGAAAATTGCCAGTCCGCTTCCGGCGTGCTGGCCGCCGCACACGATGCGGTCAAACCCGGCGGGCATCTACTGATGGCGACCGGATCACGCATCGGTATGCCGTTCAAGAAACCGCTGCAGTATTACCTTGGTCCCAACGTCGATGCGCACCCGTTCCATTTCAGCGCCAACGCACTGACCAGTCTGATGCATCAGGCGGGCTTCAAGGTCACGGCTCACAATCGCTTCATCGACAGTGACTATCTGGTATTAATCGGCGAGCGGGTCAATAACGCCGACGGCCTTGCGATGCCGACGGACGACTGGCAGGACATCGTCGATTTCTTCGAGCGCTGGCACAAGGAGACGCAGGCCCACTACGCCGATTGGTGAGCCGCGAAACCCATAATGCACATTCCGGCCCTGGTCTTTTCCCGAATGGATTCCAGCCGCCTGCCCGGCAAGGCGATGATGCGGCTTGGCGATGCGCCGGTGCTGGCGTGGGTGGTGCAGCGCCTGTCCGCATCGCGTGAGCTGGACGGGATTGTCGTCTGCACGTCCGACCGCACCCTCGACGATCCGCTCACCGTGGTCGCGGACAAAATGAAGTGCGGCCTGTTTCGGGGCGCCGCCGACGATGTGCTGGGCCGTGCGCTCGCTTGCGCCAGATATCTGAATGCCGACGCGGTAGTCCGAATTTCCGGTGACAGCCCGTTCATGGATGCGCGCCTTGTCGATTCCGTGGTGCGATGCTTCCGCGACACGAAACCGGATATCGCCACCAACGTGCACCCACGCACGTATCCGGCAGGCATGAGTGTCGAGGTCATCGCCACCGCCACGCTGCAACGAATGGACGAGGCCGTGACCGAGCCGTCGGACCGCGAGCACGTTACGACGTATCTTTACCGCAACGTAGATGACTTCCGGATCGAGAACGTGGCTGCCGCTTCGTCGCTCAGGGACGTCGATCTGGCACTCGACACCAAGGACGACTTCGCACTGGCATCGTGGCTGGCGGGCGAGGTTGCCGCCGATGCGGACCTGAATACAATCATCGACGCAGCCCGGCGCTATCCGGCGCGCAAAAGCGAGAACGTGACATGAACCAATCGGATAAAGCGACCGATAGACTGGCGCTGCTCGGCGGCAGTCCCGTCATAAGCAGCCCGTTTGCGGCGTACCAATCGATGGGCAGCGCCGAAGAAGACGCCGTCAAACGGGTCGTGCAATCCGGTTGCCTGTCCGGGTTTTTCGGCAGCCCCGGGCCCGAATTCGGTGGCGGCCCGGAAGTGCGTGGCTTTGAGGAAGAATGGTCGGCGCGCTTTGACATCAAACACACGATCAGCGTGAACTCGGCGACCAGCGGACTTGTCGCGGCTATGGGCGCCATCGGCATATCGCCCGGCGATGAAGTCATCGTCCCGCCGTGGACCATGTCCGCCACCGTCGCGGCGCCGATCTTTTACGGCGGCATTCCCGTGTTCGCGGATATCGAGGACGAGACGTTCTGTATCGACCCGGTGCGCGTCGCCGAGCAGATCACCGAAAGGACCAAAGCCGTCGTTTGTGTCAATCTGTTCGGCCATCCGGCAAGATTGCATGAATTGCGCGCCCTTTGTGACGCCAACGGCATTTACCTGATCGAAGACAATGCGCAGTCGCCGCTCGGTTCCGAAAACGGCAAGCCGACCGGGACCATCGGTCACATCGGCATCTACAGCCTCAACTTCCACAAACACATTCACACCGGCGAAGGCGGTATGTGCGTCACCGGCGATGACGACCTGGCAATACGGCTGAAGCTGATCCGAAATCATGGCGAAAACTGCACCGAGATGCTGAATGGCGGACCAATCACCAACATGGTCGGCATGAACCTGCGCATGACGGAAATGAGCGCCGCTGTCGGTCGCGTGCAACTCGCCAACGCGGACGCACACGTCGAGGCCCGCGAACGTATCGCCAACCGCCTGACCGATGGTCTGCGGGGACTGGAAGGCCTGACCCCGCCCCTAACCCGCGACGGGTGTCGTCACAATTTCTATGTGTGGATGATGAAGATCGACGAAGAAGCCTTGGGCCTTAGCCGCGCGCTGTTCAGCGAAGCTTTGGCTGCGGAAGGCTTTCCTCATGCCACGGGCTACGTCGCCCCACTTTACCGTCTGCCGATGTTCAGAGAGCGCATCGCGCTCGGTCGTGACGGCTGGCCGTTCTCGCTGACGGCGCAGTCCTACGACGATCTGCACTGCCCCGTGACCGAAGACATGCACAACCGCCAAGCCCTGCTGTTCGAGCCGTGCGCCTATGCCCTGAGCGACGACGACGTGGACGCGATGATCGCCGCCGTTCGCAAGGTCCATAGCGGGCGCGATCAGTTGAATGCGCGTCTGTCCAACGGAACCGGCGCATGAGCCGCACCGTCGCCAGCATCGAGGCGCGTATGGGATCGAGCCGGCTTCCCGGCAAGATGATGATGCTGCTGGCGGGCCAGCCGGTGCTGACGCATCTGGTCCAACGCATGCGCCAATGCCGCTATCTGGATGGGCTGGTTATCGCCACCACCGAAAACCCTGCCGACGACGCCATCGCCGACTGGGCAGCTTCGAACGGTGTAGACTGCTTCCGTGGCAGCGAGGACGATGTGCTCGGTCGGGTGTTGGCGGCCCAGGAAAGCCAGCGCGCGGATGTGGTCGTCGAATTGTGCGGCGACACCCCTTTTCTCGACCCGATGATCGTCAACCTGGCCGTCAGTGCGTTTCACGCCGTCGGACCGGATCTCGTGACGACGGCCCGTGACCGCCAGCTGCCCGACGGTCAGGACGTCGAGGTGTTTTCCATTGAGGCGCTCCGTGAGATCGCCGGACGGCGGAACGATGCCGCCGCGCGTGAGCATGTCTCGCTGCCGTTTTACAATGAACCGCAGTGGACCGTTCATGATCTGCGCCCGCCCGGCAAATGGAAGCGCCCCGAGTTGCGCCTTGTCCTCGACACCCCTGCCGACGCGCAGTTCCTGGGTGCGCTGGCCGCCGCCGCCGGTGTGCATGCCGGCCCACTGTTCGATCTCGACGATCTGCTGGCAACCCTGGACGCCTCACCTGAATTGCAGGCGTTACATAGCGCGTGTCTCGAGGCGGCGGCATGAGCGCGCTCAAAACCCTGATTGTCGGCTTCGGCGGGATCGCGCGTGGCCTTGCTCACGACGCGCGTATGGCCAAATGGTTCCCCATCGCCACACATGCACAAGCGCTCAAGGAAGACGATGGCTTCGAATGGGTGGGCGTCGTCGACCCCGATCCGGCGGCACGCAAATGCGCAACGGATGACTGGCAGGTTCCGGGCTTCGAGACGGTTGCCGATGCCGCCGCACTGGCCCCGGACGTCCTTGTCCTCGCCACCCCGCCGGGCAATCGCGCCGATGCGGTCGCTGCCCTGCCCTCCGTTCGCGCCGTATTTACCGAAAAGCCGCTGGGTAATGCCGACGGAGAAGCGTTGATACGCCTGGCCGATGCACGAGGGATTCCGCTGCAGGTCAATTACTGGCGGCGCGGGGACGAGACATTGGACACACTGGCATCCGGCGAACTCAAGCTGCGTATCGGCACGCTGCAGGCAGGCACAGGGGTTTACGGCAACGGATTGAACAACAACGGTTCGCACCTAATCGATCTGGCGCGCATGCTGGCGGGCGAACCCGTTTGGGTCCAGGCCATCGGCGACGCCGTACCGCTCAAGGGCGCTCCCATACCTGGCGACATTCAGACCGCATTCGCGCTGGGCATGGCGAAAGGTGCGGCGATTACCGTGCATCCGCTCGACTTCAACCGGTACCGCGAGGTCGCGCTCGATCTCTGGGGCACGGCGGCGCGCATGACGTTTCAACAGGAGACACTGGATATTCGGCATCTCCCGCGCACTGCGAACCGGGGACTGGACGACACGTATGAAATCGCCGCGGATCGGGGCGCACCGCTGAAATGCACCGTCGCGGATGCACTGCCCCGGCTGTACCGCAATCTGCATGACGCCGTGACGAAACGCGCCGCGCTGCTCAGCCCCGGGGACAGCGCGCTGGCGACCGAGCGGATCATTTCGCTGATCCGCCGCTCTGCAGAACAAGGCAACGCGCGCCTGTCCGTTCCGGGCCCAGGGTGACGATGCGGATTGCATGCGCAATCGAAGACCCGGGCGCGGCCAACGGCATGGTCGGGCTTGCCGATGCGCTGGCAATGCATGGCGCAACCCTCGACATATACGCCACCGGCGCTGCGCGTGATTATGCGCCCGGAATTGGCCTCGCAGTGCGGAGCATGGACGGCCTCGTCCTGCCGTTCCCCTCCGACGATCGGCCTTCGGCGGTCATCGTCGGCACCTCGGAAAATCCCAACAGCTTCGTTTTTTCCATCACGGCAGCCGCGCAGTTTGCCGGCATCCCCAGCTTTGGCTTCGTTGACGGCCCGGCGAACGCGGCGCATCGCTTTCGCGGCACCACCAGCGATCCCCTCGCCCATGTCCCGGATTATTTACTGGTCAGCGATCCCGCCGCACGTGACGCGTTTGTTTCGCTCGGTGTCGACGCCGGGAATATAGATGTCGTCGGCCATCCGGCGATGGACCGTGTTCGCGCCCGCGCTGACGCATTCGACAAGGAAGGCAAGGCCGCCTTACGCGCGCGCCTGTTTCCCGATATCGATCCGGCGCGCCCGCTAGTGCTATTTCTGGCGGAAACGTCGGACGGGCTGGACCCTGCACAGTTCCGCCGCACGCCCGACTACACGCTGTCGGGACGCGGTAAAACCGACGGGCGCACCGAAATCTGCCTTGAGGAAACGCTCACCGCACTACGCGACGTTCAACCCGATGCGGCGCTTGTTTTGCGGCTTCACCCCAAAAACGACGCGGAAGCTTTTGCCGCATATACGGACGAGCTCGCCGCCATCAGCGCGGGCGGCGATCCGTTGGAAGCCGTCTTTGCCAGCGACCTGGTGGTCGGCATGACATCGGTATTGCTGTTCGAGGCGGCGGTGCTGAGGTGCCCGACACTTTCCGTCACCCCCCGCGAGAGCGAGGCGGCGTGGCTCAGCAGTATCGCCCTTGGTCTGACACGCCACGTTTGCACGCCGGATATGCTTGCGGGTAGCATCCGCGAAGCCTTGAACGAAGGCCTTCAAGGCACAACGAATATCGACGAGATTGTTCCGCCGGGCGCAGCAGCACGCATAGCCGAAGCTATTGCCCGCCGCATTACGAGCTGAGGGAATGCTATGAGCGACCCGGTTACTCTAAACACCGACCGCCTGACGCTTCGTCCGTTCGACTTGAGCATGCATCTGACGGAACGCTATGTGGCGTGGCTGCGCGACCCGGACGTGGTGCGCTATTCCGAGCAGCGCCACCGCACGCATAGTATCGAAAGTTGTCGTGCCTTCGTTGCCGGATTCGAGGACGGCCCAAGCCGCCTGTGGGCGATCGAGCGGACGACGGACGGCCTGCATATCGGCAACATCCATGCAGACATCGATCCCGCCAACGGCCTGGCCGATGTCGCCATCCTGATCGGCGCGCGCGAGGTTTGGGGTCAAGGATACGGCCTTGAAGCCTGGAACGCGGTTTTGGATTGGCTCTTGGGACCGGGCGAAATCCGCAAGGTGGTCGCCGGGTGCATGCGCTCGAACACGGCCATGATGCGCATTATGGCGCGCAGCCAAATGATCCCTGACGGCATACGCAGCGCGCATTACCTGCGGGACGGCATACCCGAGGATATTGTCTTCAACGCCCGCTTCTCCGACACGTAAACGCCCGGATTCTCCCCGTTTTCGAGGGCGGGACTATTCTGCCCCCTGTGACCCGGCAAGTTCTGCCGTTTTCTGCCGATTTGACTGCCTTTTTCGCTCACCCAGAGATCAGCTCTCTTAATTAAACGACTAAATTCAATAGCTTAGACAATTTCCGCAAAACTGGCCCGCCACTTGCTTCTAATCCGGCAACGAAATTTCGTTCATGGAGAAGATTAATGGCGAGTTTGGCGATCGAGCAGAAGCTTCAGGAGTACGGCTACCAGCAGGGCAACGTCCCGCAGGCGGCCTCGAACCAGATTAATCTGGGCGGGTTCGCAGTGTCGTTCGAAGATCTTTTGCAGCGCGTCGGTGCCCGGCTGGAACATGCCTTCAGCGCCGCCGATAAACAGGGCGGCATTGCCGTTGCCGCTGAAACGCCTAAAGCCGGAAACGACACGCGCGACTACGCCAAGGGCCGCGACGGCGCCGGCGAGCGCAGCGATCAGCGCGCCGACGATGACGCTTCCGAACACGGCCGCACCACCGCCGCCGACGCGCGCGACAACGGTGCTGAGCGCAGTGCCGACGCACCGCGTAGCGACAATGCCGCCGACAACGGCGCGCAGCATGCCGACAACTCCGAGCGCGACGGCCAGGGCGCGCGCGACAACAGTGAAACCGGCGATCGCGGCAATGCCGACGATGGCGGCAAAGGCGACAGCAGCGCTGAAGCCGCCGGCAATGGCAGCGGTGACGGCAACAGCAACGAGAAATCCGCCGGGAACGGCAACGAAGGCGGCGCCGCCGAAAACGCCGCCGGTCAGAACACGACGCAACAGGGTCCGGGCGTCACGCAGGCCGCCGCGATCTATGCTGCCGGCCTTGTCGGCAACAACGGGGGCGACGCCGCCAATACCGGCCAGGCAGAGGCTCAGGCCAAGGCACAAGCCGGCGTCAACGCCGGCGACAACACCATCGTTCAGGCCGCTGCCGCGAAAACCCAGAAAAATGGCCCCAACAACCACAACGGCGCACAGCGCGGCCAACAGAACCAAGCCAAAACAGCCGCCGGTGCGGAACAGAAAACCACCGATGGCGAACAGAAATCCGCCACGGCGGGCACGCAAAACCAAGCACAGCAGATGTCGCGCATTATCGGCAGCGACACCCGTGCCAATATCAACGTCAACGTCACCAACGAGCAGACACAACTCACCTCGAAGCCGACCTTTACGGTCACCAACGGCTCGGTACTGACGCCCGACCCCGGCAATGGTCAGGGCAATGCATCGAACGCCGGCACCGGTCAGCAGCAAGGCCAGACCGCAGGTCAGGCGCAGCAAGCGCAACTTGCCGCCCAACAACAGGCGCAGGCAGCTCAGCAGGCAAATATCCAGAACGGCCCGCAAGGCGCGCAGGGAGCCGCTGGTCAGGCCGGTTCCGGCGCCGCGAGCGCGGTCCAAGGCACGGGCGGCGGGGCGCAGCATGCAGGCGGCAACGAAAGCATGAACAACGTCACACAGAATGCCAACGCCGCGCAGCAGACCCAGCAAACCCAGCAGACGCGGGAAGCACAGCCGCAACAGCACGCGCAGCATGCACAGCGTGGCAATCTGCCGGGCAGCGCCGTCACCGAACAGATTTCGGTCAAGATTACCAAGGCGCTGCAGGCCGGCACCGACAAGATTTCGATCCAGCTCAAGCCGGCCGAACTAGGCCGCGTCGACGTGAAGATGGAAATGACCCACGACGGGCGCGTCATGACGGTAGTCACCGCCGAAAAGCAGGACACGCTCGATCTTCTGCGCCGCGACTCTTCCGAACTGCAGAAGGCCTTGGCCGATGCCGGTCTCAACAGTGGCGACATGGAATTCAACCTGAAGGGTCAGGAACAGCAAACGGCGGATGCACAGGGCGACGGCAAAGATGCCCCGGCGAGCGCCGAAGTGGAAGCGGACGAAGCCGCCCCGGTCGATGACAACGATGGTGTTATGTCGGCCTGGGAAAGCGGGATCTTCGCCAACGGACGACTGGATATGCGCGCCTAAGCGCAAAGCGACGAATAAGGAGCGGGAACAATGATCATTGGCAGCACCGGCAGCTCAGCCGCCGAAGGCACGAAGTCAGCCAGCGCCGAAGCCAAGCTGGAAGAGGACCTTAACCGGTTCCTCAACCTTCTGGTGACGCAGCTGAAGAACCAGGACCCGCTGGACCCCATGGACAGCAATGAGTTCACCTCGCAGCTCGTGCAGTTCGCCAGCGTCGAACAGCAGATTTTCCAGAACTCGAACCTCGAGGAACTGGTAGCATTGGGGCAGGTCAACCAGGTTTCGACACTTGTCGACTTTATCGGCAAGCGCATCGAGGTCACCGGCACCAACAAATTCCCGCTGGAAAACGGCCAGGCAGAATTCACATACACCATGCCCGAAGGCGCGAAATCGGCCAGCATCATCATCCGCGATGCCGCAGGCCTGACGGTCTTCGAACAGGACGCAAACCTCGACGCCGGCCAGCATTCATTCGATTGGGACGGCACCGACCGTTACGGCGAAACGGTCGAAGACGGGGAGTATTCCGTGCTCGTCTCGGGCCTCGATCACGAAGGCAACCTTCTCGAAATCGGCTCAACGGTGTTCGGACGTGTGACCGGTATCGGCGTCGATAACGGGGTGCCGACAATGTTCATGGGCGACATCGAAGTTCCGCAAACGCTGGTGCTCTCGGTCAAGGAAGTTCCGCAACCAGCCGCAGACGAGAATCAATAGTAGAAAGCGATGACCGCGGCCCGAATGGCCGCTGATCGAAGGAGACGAAAAATGACACTCTTTGGCGCACTTACTTCCGGTGTTTCCGGCCTGACCGCTCAGTCGAGCGCGATCGGCGCCATTTCGGATAACATCACCAACGTCAACACGATCGGCTACAAGGGAACCCAGGTCGACTTCCAGACTCTGGTCACCGTGCAGACATCGGGCACTTTCTATTCCGCAGGTGGTGTGCAATCCCGGCCGCGCCAGGACACCGGCGTTCAGGGTCTTTTGCAGTCTTCGACCTCGCAGACCGATATCGCGATTTCAGGTAACGGCTTTTTCGTCGTCAACGAAGCCAGCGCGCCGACGCTGTCGAACGAGTTTCTGTTCACGCGCGCCGGATCGTTCTATCAGGATGACGAAGGCTTCCTCCGCAACACGTCCGGGTATTATCTGCAGGCATGGCCGACCACCGCGAGCGGCGCCGTCACGACCAACAACACGGCGCTGACGATCCCCAACCAGAACGTCATCTCGACCGACTTCCTGGCCACGGTGAACCTCAACCGGGTCGGTGGTACGGCCACGGCAACGACGGAAATCGGCATCGGTACGAACTTGCCTTCGACGGACACTCAAGGCACCACGCACAAGACCGACGTCCAGTTCTTCGACACCCTCGGGAATGCCAACACCACCAGTTATACCTACACCAAAGGTAACCGCGACAACGAGTGGGACATCGCGGTGACCCCGCCGTCCGGCGTCAACGTCGTTACGCTGTTCTCGGATACGGCGGGCACGATCGTTTACGAAAGCCGCGGTCAGCTTGAATTTACCGGAGTTCCGGCAGATGGCGCCACGGTGGTCATCGACGGCGTCACATACGAATTCGATACCGACGCTTCAGTCGTAGAAACGGCCACACTGAAACCAGTGACGATCGCCACGTCAGCGACAGTCGCACAGGCGGTGAGCGCGCTGAAAGACGCCGTCAAAGCGGACGATTCGGATTTCTCCGATGTCGGCACTGCGCCGAACCAGTACACCAACAACCGCATTCAGGTGAACCCGGGGCAATCGACCGCACTCTACTTTACCGAAGACGGTACCGGCAGCATTACCGTCGACCCGACCGGCCTGCTGACCTCGGCCGGGGCACGTGCGACGATCCAGGAATCCTCGTTCACTGTCGACAAGACGGCGACCGCGAACCGCGACGCGCATCAGTTTACTTTCGGCACGTCGACGAACTTCACCGCAGCCAGCACCAGCATCATCACGATCAACTCGATCCGTTATGAAGTCACGACCGGTGGCGCGGCCGCCGGCACCAACACGGTTGCCGTCGCAGCGACCGGTGGCGCAACCGCCGCCGGCACGACCATGTCCACGGCCGGCATCGCGGCGTTCCTGTCGAACCTCGAAACAGCAATCGAAAACAACGATGCCAGCTTCGCCAGCGGCGCCAACACGGTCCGGATTCGCAATGCCGGCGACGCGTCTTCCGGCGGCCCGAGCTCCGTTACGGACACCCTGGTCCTCGAAACGCTCTCCAGCGGCTCGTACAACGTCACCTTTGCCGGCACCATCTTGCCGACGGAGCCCGACGGGACGACGACAACCTATGCCCTCAACACTGCACACGCAGTTAACAAGAACCAGGCGATTACCTTCGACAGCGACGGTCTGCCTTCGGCATTTAACGTCGCCGAAATGGAAATTATCGGCTTCGCCAACGGTGCGGCGAACATGGACGACGACGCCTCGAACTCGTCGCGCCTGACCCTTGACTTCGGGCGGGTCGGTGAGGCCAACGGCTTCACCCAGTTCGGTGCCGAATTCACGCCGGGCTTCATCACCCAGAACGGCTCGCAATTCGGGACGCTCGCCGGTGTCACCATCGATGAAAGCGGCTTGATGACGGCACTGTTCGACAATGGTGAGACGCGGCCGATCTTCAAAATTCCGATCGCCACGTTCGTCAACGTGAACGGCCTGAACGGCCGGACCGGTAACGTCTGGAACCAGACCCAGGCATCGGGCGACAATACGCTCCGCGAAGCCAACAACGGGACCGCCGGATCGGTGACCCAGGCAGCGCTGGAATCGTCCACCGTCGATATCGGTGCCGAGTTCACCAAGATGATCGTCGTGCAGCGCGCCTATTCGGCGGCGACACGGATCATCTCCACGGCCGACGAAATGCTCGAGGAACTGGTGCGTATCAAACGATAGCATCTGACCTCATAACCTGACCCCGGGACCACGGGAACCCATTCCACAACCCACCGTCCCAACCCAAGGCCCCGGCAGCGGACTGAAAATCCGCTTCCGGGGCCGTCCCATTTCAGGGCATAACGACGCGATATAATGTGCAAACGATTTCCTGCGGGTGTTACAAATAACGATGGTCGATACACAATTGGGACTAAGAAGAAGAAATCTCGACTTCTTCCTGGCGTTCGCACCGGAAATCCATGAGCGTTTAAAGGAATCCGACGTCGAGGGTGCCGCCGATTACGCGCCGCTCGCCCCCGGCAGCATACCGAGCGTCCGCTTCACCGTACCAAAGCCCGCCAGAAACGAGGTCGATGCCTATACCTTCGACGTCGTCGCCGATATGCTGGCCCGCGCACGAAGCGAAAACATTCCGATGATCGATTGGCCTCGCACGGAGCAGTCGTTTTTCCTTTTTGTCCTCGGTACGCAGCACCATGCAACGCTTATGGATCTGCTTGCGCGTACGCGTTGCAATTCCGTGATGTTCATCGAACCGGACCTCGAGGCGTTGACTTGGTCGCTCGATCACACCGACTGGGGGCAAGTGATTACCGAGGTGCAGAACCGCGGCGGCACCGTTGATTTCATCTTCGACACGACACCGGAAGACATCGCCGCCTCTATTTGGCGGACAATGCGTTTCATTAATCCGACGTGTGCCGACGGCGCCATGTTTACGCCATACGGTTACCCCGACCTGGCCAAGGATCTTGGCAGTCAGCTCACCAACGACATCGCCCTTTCATACACCTCACTGGGATTTTTCTACGACGAATCCCTGATGATCTGGAATACCTACCGGAACCTGACGCAGCAGGACGCACATATCTTTCAGCGCAACCTGGAGCAAAAGGTTGAAACCCCGGTTTTCGTCGTCGCCAGCGGCCCCTCACTGGATGACTCTATCGCGACGATCAAGGCGCATGCCGGCGATGCCGTGATCATTTCGTGCGGCTCGGCGCTGAGACCGCTGCTCGTAAACGGTATTGTGCCGGATTTTCAGATCGAGACCGAAAACGCACAGGTTTCGCCGCTGACGCTGCAATCGGCGCGCGAACACGATTTATCGGGAATGATATTGGTGGCGTCGACGACCATCGACCCCGATGTACTCGGCGAGTTTCGCGACATCATCTTTTTCTTCCGCTCGTCGCTCTCCTCTTTTCCGCTATTCGCGCCGTCGTACAACTGCACGTTATTCATGCCCGACCCGACAGTCGGCAATGCGGGGCTCAGCTTTGCCCTCGAACTCGGCTTTCGGGAAATCTATATGTTCGGCATGGATTGCGGTTCGCGCTCGGATCAGCAACACCATTCCAAGGACGCGTATCATTACACCGCCGATGCCGACGAAGTGGATATTCGCTACGCGATCCCGGTGCCGGCCAATTTCGGCGGTCAGTCACTGACGAATTTCGGTTTGTTTGCGTCGATCAATAATTTCGTGGAGATGCTGAAGGTCTTCCGCGAAGACCGGGACATATTCAATTGCAGTGACGGCGCACTGATCACCGGTGCGACACCCCTGAAACAATCAGATCTGAAAATCTCGCACAAAGGTCCGGATAAACGCGACGTCGTGAGCGATATCGTCAACGCAATGCCAAGCTACCTCAGCGCGGAGCAGGATTTTGTCTGGATGGGCGATACCTTCACCGAGACGGTGCATGGATATTGCGACTTGGTGCGCGAACGCCTTTCGGGTGTCGAGGACTTTACGAAGAAAGACTATCAGGGCCGGCTGATGGAACTCTTTCAGCCCCGGATAAGCTACTTCATTCCTCCGCCCAAGGGCGTCAACCACTGCATCAATATCCTCATACGCGGCTCGCTGTTCGCCATGCTCCTTTTCTTCGAGCGTTATCTTGCCCGTGTTGCGTCCGAACGGGACATTCAGCGGTTTGGCGAGATCGGCATCGAAGCCATTTTAGGCGGCCTCGCCATTCTTGAGCGGGACGCGATTGAACGTTTCGGTGGTGAAGCGCCGCTGCCGCCCCCGTCGCTCGATACCATTTTCCGATCGGCAGACGTTCCGATGCCGGTTCCAGCGGCGCCAACCCGAAACAGCCCGTGTCCGTGCGGGTCTGGCCGGAAGTTCAAGCACTGTCACGGCAGAACCGCGTGAGCAACGAAGATGCCGGGCTAATTCTCGAACGGGCGAACGCGGATTTCGCCACCGGCAGTTTCGCCGAGGCTGCGCGGGGGTTCAGATCCGTCATCGCCATTCATCCGGACGTCGGCGAACTATACATTAACCTGGGCGCGGCATTGCGCGCCGCCGGCGATACTGATGGCGCGGAACAGGCTTACCGCACCGCCATAGAGAAACTCCCCACAAGCGCGCTTGCATGGTTCAACCTCGCCAACCTGCTGCGAGAGAAAAACAGCCCGGACGAAGCCCTGAACGCCTATCGCAAAGCCGATGCCTTGCAACCGGGCACCGTCGAAACCCTCAATAACCTGGGGGTCCAACTATACGATATGGGCGCGGTCGAAGAGGCACTGGCGCACTATGATGCAGCCTTGGCGGCGCGCCCCGATCACGCAGATACACTGACCAATCGCGGCAATGCGCTGCAGCGCATGGGCCGTATGGAAGCTGCCGAAGCCGCCATCGAACAGGCGCTTCGCCAAGCCCCGACCCATCCCGTTTATCTTGTGAACAAAGCGTCTTTCCTTGCCGCCGCCGGTCGCCATGACGAGGCGATCTCGTGCACGGACAAAGCAATCGCCGCCGACCCGGGCTATACCCAGGCGCGGCTCAGACGGGCCAGCCTTTTGATACAGACCGGCGATATCGAAGCCGGGTTCCGGGAATACGAAGCACGCTGGGAGATCCCGAACTGGCACGAACTGCCTGCCAAGCTGCCGATGCCGCCGTGGCCGGGTGGTGCTATCTCGGGGAAGTCCTTGTTGCTCTGGAACGAACAAGGCTTCGGCGATGCCTTGATGTATGCGCGCTACATCCCGATTTTATCCGAAATCGGCGCGCGCATCACGGTCATGGTTGAAAGGCAGTTGATGCGGCTGTTCGAGAACAGTTTCCCGGACATCACGGTTTGCGACCTGAAAGGCCCACCGCCGATAACCGACTTCCATGCGCCGATGATGAGCCTGCCATACCTAATGGGAACAACATTCGAAACGATCCCGCCAACCGTCCCGTACCTGCGCCCGAATGAAACGGAGACCGCTGCATGGCAGGACAAAATCGACCGCCTCGCTGACGGCAAGCCCGCCGTCGGGCTAGTTTGGGCCGGAAACCCCGGACAATCGCACGACTACACTCGCTCGATCCCGCCGGCGTTCATGGCGCCATTATTGGCGCGGGAAGATGTGCGCTTCTTCAATCTTCTGGTCGGCCCCAGAGGCGACGAAATCCGGGACCCGGCAC
>Ga0209273_10000764_pt1 | contig 36207 bp, 25 predicted proteins | sample tdAd471_FD_187126 | JGI IMG/M metagenome (GOLD analysis project Ga0209273, IMG submission 187126) | Marine sediment microbial communities from the Atlantic coast under amendment with organic carbon and nitrate - tdAd47.1 (SPAdes)... | ecosystem: Environmental > Aquatic > Marine > Coastal >...
CATGCGCGGCATGGGCGCATGGGCATAGCTTTCGCGCCTGCCATTGCCGGTCGGCGCCACGCCCATCAGCCGCGCATTGAGCCGGTCCTGCATATAGCATTTGAGTATGCCGTCTTCGATGAGCACGGTCTCGCTGGTCGGGGTGCCTTCGTCGTCGATAGAGAGCGAACCACGGCGCTCGTTGATAGAGCCATCATCGACCACGGTGACGCCTTTGGCGGCGACCTGCTGCCCAATGCGACCAGAGAAAGCCGAGGTGCCCTTGCGGTTGAAATCTCCCTCCAGCCCATGGCCGACGGCTTCATGCAGCAGCACGCCGGGCCAGCCGGGCCCGAGCAATACGGTCATCTCGCCAGCCGGTGCGGCGACCGAGCGCAGGTTAACTTCGGCCTGTGCAAAAGCTTCATCAATGGCGCGCCGCCATGTGGCTTCTTCCATCACGCCATCATAGAGATAGCGCCCGCCTATACCGAAAGTGCCGGTTTCCCGCCGTCCATTTTCTTCCATGATGATGGAAACATTGAGGCGCACCAGCGGGCGAATATCGGTGGCGTTGAAACCGTCGGCGCGGATAATTTCGACGACGGACCAGCTCCCTGCCAGACTGACGGAAACTTGCGCCACGCGCGGGTCGCGGGCGCGCGCTACGGCATCGACCTTGGCGCATAGCTCTACCTTCTCGGCGAAGGGCACCAGTTCCAGCGGGTTAGCCTCGGTGTAGAGGTGGCGGTTGGTACGCGCTGGTGGTGGGGCCGGGGGCTGTTCGGCCGGGTCGAGCAGGGTGAGCGTTTGTGCGGCGCGCGCAATCGCGCTGCGTGAAATCTCATTGGCATGGGCAAAGCCGGTCGTTTCGCCCGAAACGCCGCGCAGGCCAAAGCCTTTGTCGGTTGAATAATCGGCTGTTTTCAGGCGGCCATCGTCGAAGCCGAAACTCTCGGTCGCGCGATATTGCAGGTAAAGCTCGCCATCATCGCATTTGTTGAGGGCGGAAGCGGTAAGCGCCTTTGCGCCATCAGGGTCGAGCATGCCGTCGCGATAGAGAAAGCCACGGGCATCGGTGAAAGAAGAGGTAATATCGGTCATGCACCCGATATAGAGGCTCTGGTCGCTGGCGCCAGTTTTAAATCGCAGCCTTATGCTGCCTTTTCAGTGTCTGCCGGGCCGCCGATCAGTATAAAACGCCGATCGCAATAGCCGCATTCCACATAGCCTTTCTCATCAATTTCGAGAAAGACGCGCGGATGGCCGAGCGCGGCGGGAATGTCGCTGGAACCGTCGCAGGAAACGCGACGCTTGTCAGTGCGGATGGTTTCGGGCGGCTGGTTCATGATCGGGGCATTAGCATCGGCTTTCGCGAGCGGCAATAGGGTCTGTTCCACTTGTCTGGAATTGCGGCACCAGCCCGCTCCCCCTCCCAACCTTCTATAAAATACCCTGTTGGGAGGTTGGGAGGAGGAGCCGGCTGGTGTCGGACTGTTTCAGTGTAGCGGAAACACGCTATAGCCCTTTGCGCCTTTGGCCACTCGCGGCTATGAGCATGGCATGAGCAAGGACATATCATCACAAAATGCCATCGAGATCGAAGGGCTGAGCAAGGTTTATCAGGGCGGCAAGCAGGCGCTTGACGATGTGACGCTGACGGTGCCGCGCGGCCAGATTTTTGGGCTTCTTGGTCCCAATGGCGCGGGTAAATCAACGCTGATCAACATCTTGGCCGGTTTGGTGAATAAAACGAGCGGACATGCCAGCATTTGGGGATTCGACATTGATACGAATCCACGCAATGCAAAGAACAGCATTGGCATCGTCAATCAGGAGATCATGTTCGACCCGTTTTTTACGCCGGCTGAAATGCTGGATAATCAGGCGGGCTATTATGGGGTGCCCAAGGCGGAACGCAAGACGATGGAATTGCTGCGCGCCGTGCATCTCGAAGATAAGGCAAACGCATATTCCCGCACATTGTCTGGCGGCATGAAGCGGCGCCTGATGGTCGCCAAGGCGATGGTGCATTCGCCGCCGATCCTCGTGCTTGATGAACCAACAGCAGGTGTGGACATCATGCTGCGCCAGCAATTGTGGGAATATGTGCGCGAACTGAACGATCAGGGTGTGACGATCGTTCTGACCACCCATTATCTCGAAGAGGCCGAAGAACTGTGTGACCGCATTGCCATCATCAATCATGGCAAGCTGATCGCCAATAAGCCGACGCGCGAGCTGGTCGATATGGCCCAGGAAAAAATCGTGATGGTGACAGTCGATAGCGATGTTACATCGCTGCCCAGCCATGAGTGCTTCGACAAGGTGGAGCTGAAAGGCGAGCGCATGCTCACCATCACCTATAACAAGGAGCGCGCCAATGCCGGGCAGGTGCTGGCTACGGTTCAGGCGCTTGGTTTCACCATCGTTGATGTGGCGACAAGCGAGCCGGACCTTGAGGATGTGTTCCTCAATCTGACTGCTGATGCGGCTTGAATAACCGGCTTTTGGAGAGGCCATGTCTATTAAAGAATATGATGTCATCATTATTGGCTCGGGCGCTGCGGGCCTGACGGCGGCTACGCATCTGGCACAGGACAAGAAGGTTCTGGTCATCGCCAAAGGGGCGCTGGATGGCGGCTCGACCAACTGGGCGCAGGGTGGCATCGCAGCGGTGCTGGACGCAGGCGACAGCTTCGAGCAGCATGTCGAGGATACGATGATCGCTGGCGCGGGGCTTAATGACCGCAAGACGGTGGAGTTTGTCGTATCAGGCGCCCCCGCTGCGATTGAGGAGCTGGCCGGGCTTGGTGTGCCTTTCAATGAAGGCGATGAATTTGGCGAGCGCTGGCACCTGACCCGCGAAGGCGGGCATTCGCACCGCCGTATCGTGCATGTCGATGATGCCACCGGGGCAGCAGTGCAGACTGCGCTGATGAAGGCGGCGCGGGCCAATCCTAATATCACGCTTTTGCCGGACACGGTGGCGATTGACCTCATCACGTCGCGTCATGGCGAGAAATATTCGGGCGATGGCCATGTCTGGGGCGTGTATGCCTTTAACCGCAAGACCAGACATGTTGATGCGTTTGTGGGGCGCGCAACCATATTGGCAACCGGCGGGGCAGGGCGCGCCTATTTGTTTTCAACGGCGCCGCGCGGGGCGACTGGCGATGGTATAGCCATGGCATGGCGTGCGGGTTGCCGGGTTTCGAATATGGAGATGAACCAGTTTCACCCGACCTGCCTGTATAATCTGGAGGTCAAGAATTTCCTGATCACCGAAGCTGTGCGCGGCGAGGGTGGGCTATTGAAGCTGCCGCCCGGTGCGCCCGGCGGTGGCAAGCGCTTCATGGACAAGCATGATGAACGCGCCGAGCTGGCCCCGCGCGATGTTGTTGCGCGCGCGATGGATCATGAAATCAAGCGGCTTGGCCTTGATTATGTTCATCTCGACATCAGCCATAAGGGTGCGGAGTTCATCATTGAACATTTCCCGACCATTTATGACAAGTTGATGGGCCTTGGCATCGACATGACCAAAGAGCCGATCCCGGTTGTACCGGCCCAGCATTATACCTGTGGCGGTGTGATTATTGATCTTGATGGCTGCACAGACCTGCCCGGCCTTTATGCTGCTGGCGAGGTGACGGAGAGCGGCTTGCATGGGGCTAATCGTCTGGCGTCCAACAGCCTGCTCGAATGTTTTGTCTTCGGTGATGCAGCGGCCAAGCATATCATGACGCATTGGGACGCGCTGCCTGTGCCACCGCCGATCAAGCCATGGGATGAAAGCCGGGTGACGGATTCCGATGAAGAGGTGATTGTCCAGCATAACTGGAAGGAAATCCGGCGTTTCATGTGGGATTATGTCGGCATTGTGCGCACCAACAAAAGGCTGGAGCGCGCGCAGCACCGCATTGATCTTCTCGCGAAGGAGGTCGATGAATATTATGGTAATTTCCGCGTAACGCCGGACCTTATCGAGCTGCGTAATCTCGTTGATGTCGCACGCCTGATGATCCGTTCTGCCTTGCACCGCAAGGAGAGCCGTGGGCTTCAATATACACTGGATTATCCCGATATGCTGCCAGAAGTGAAGGATACGGTACTGACGCCGTAAGCGTCGTTTTCCTGTGAAATCGCAGGATGAGTGGAATTCTCCGATATAATCGCTAACTTCCTCATTCGAGGGGATTAGTGATGGATGATTCGGTTGTATGGAGTGTTGATCGTCTTGCCGCGAACAACCTTCTTCTGAATTTGGGATTGAAACTCGGAGAACAACAAGCGGAGCAAGTAGCCGCACATTTTGCGAAGCACAGGCTCAGCGCCTACACATGGGCAGGTGAAAAAGTGCATAGCCATGTGATGGAAGAGCTGGAAACAGCATCCATGAGACGGCCATTTCGCGAGAGTAGCGAAGACTGGGCTGAGGGGTATCGCTACGCCGAAGAGGTTGTGATGACCCTGTCCCCCGCTCTTCCTGATATTGAATCCGGACAAGGTCCATCCAAAGGACAGTTGCTGCGCGCTATGGTCCGTGATGCCAGGCGGTCACAGCAGGTTTGACGATTTGAAATATTTGGTCCTAGATTTCTCCGACGCGTTTCCTGAACTGATCAAATTCTGAATTGAGCGAGTCGCTCAGATTACGCGCCATGTCTCCCAGACGTGCGGACGCCTGCCGAACATCATCGACTGAAGCCTTGGTCGAGCGCGCAGTCGAGGACAGGTCATTCATCTGGCCACTGAAATTTTCTGAAATTTTGGCGGTCTGGTTGGCGTGCTGATTGATTTCCTGTGTCGCATTGGCCTGTTCGTTGATGATTTCTGCAACAGAAATTGCTGCGGTTTCAGTCTTTTCAATCGACCCTGCGACACTTGTCATGGCGACAATGCTATGATTGATCGCCTGCGTGACGTCATCGATCCATGTTTGTACATTTTGCGCCGCATCGCCTGTCTGACGGGCCAGATCTTTCACTTGCGCGGCCACGACAGCGAAACCTGACCCGGCTTCGCCTGCCCGTGCTGCTTCAATGCTGGCGTTGAGCGCAAGCAGGTTGGTCTGTTTGGCGACGCTCTGAATAAAATCGACAATGTTTGAAATTTGGTGTGCGCTGTCATTGAGTGAAGTGAACAATTGCTCACTGTTCTTGCCGGTTTCTGCCGTTTCGATAGCAACCTGGCGCATGGTGTTCACCTGCGTTGCGATTTCGCGGACAGTGTGGGACAGCTGATTGGTTGCTGCTGCCACTGTTGTTGAGCTTGTCAGCACATCCTTGGCATTGAGGGAGGCGGATTCGGCGTTGCGTTCAGTGTCCTCGGCGTCATTGGATAATATGTCGGCGGTTGTGCCGAGCGCGTTGGATGCATTGAGCAAAGTGTCTACCGCTTGCGCTATTGTCTGGTCGAACGAGGCCAGCACAGTTTCGAGTTGCGCGGCGCGGCGGCCCGCTGTGCGGGCGTCTTCGCGCAGCCGCTGCTCTTCGGCGATGGCGCGTTCTATTTCGGCGCGTTCGCGGCGGGTATATTCAAGCTCTGCCTTGGCGTGGGTCGCTTTTAACTTCTCTTCCTGGCTATGCTGTTCTGTCTCAAGCTTTTCCAGAAAATTGTTGAAAGTTGCGGCGAGATCTTCGCTTTCACCGCCTTGCTCTATTGATACACGGCTGTCGAAGCCGCCGTCACCTTTGATAAGTTTTATCAGGACGGCTTGCAGGTCCGCTGTACCGAGCCGTGTCCGGTGCTCGGCTTCGTTGAGGCCGGATATTTCATCTTCAGCGGTGACGCGCAGGAAGTTTGAGGACCGTGCAAGCATGGCGAAAGGAAACAGGGCAAGGAAGGTGAAACCGCCGATTGCCGCAACACCTGTTGCCTGTATGCCAAGCTGCGTGAGCCGGTCATGGGCGAGATTTTCCAATGGGGCCGCATAAGCAACGCATAATGTGCCGACAGCGCCTGCTATCGCATGGGCGGATACTGCGCCCACAGCGTCGTCCAGCTTCCAGCGTTTTTCCAGCCAATCCTGCCCAAGGACGGCAGCAATAGCCCCTAATGCACCCGTCCATATCGCGCCGAGCTCGCTGGAGGCAACACAGCCAGCGGTTATTGCAACAAGGCCGGCAACAACGCCGTTGGTCGCACGGTCATAGAAATAATAGCCATCTTTTGCGCGGCCCAGAATGATACCCGTTGCTCCGCCAGCGGCACCGGCCATCAGGGTGTTCATCAGCGCCCGGCCAAAGTCATCGCTGCCTGCTGTGGTTCCGCCAGCGTTGAAGCCGAACCAGCCGATCCAGAGGATCAAAACACCGCCGACCGTCAAAATCGGGCTATGGCCCTGAATACGTACAGATGTGCCGTCTGTTGTAAAGCGCCCGATGCGCGGGCCAAGGGCGAGGATCACGGTGAAGGCCGCAACACCGCCAACAACATGCACTACGGTTGAGCCTGCAAAATCGATAAAGCCCATGGCTTCGAGCCAGCCTTGCCCTGTGTCGGCCAGCAGGCTGCCCCATGCCCAATGCCCGGCTATGGGGTAAATGAACGATGCCAGCAGCACTGTGCAGGCGAGATAGGCGCCAAAACGCATGCGCTCTGCCACTGCGCCCGAAACGATGGTGCTCGCTGTGCCGCAGAACATCACCTGAAAGAAGAAGAAGCTTTGCGTGGGAAGGTCGGTGAAGTTGGCGAGGGTCAGATGGCTGTCCCAGCCGATGATGCCTGATTGAGTGGCGCCAAACATGAGCGCAAAGCCGACAAGAGCAAAACACAGGGTGGAGATTACGAAATCCACCAGGTTTTTCATGGCGACATTGATGCTGTTTTTGGAACGAACCATTCCGGCTTCGACAAAGAGAAAGCCGATTTGCATCGCGGCGACCAATATACCGGCAATGATCAGCCAGCTATAGTCGAGAGAGGTTTTTTCCGTCTCGATCCAGCCTGCATGAACGGGTGTCGCCATACAAGCGAGGCTGATTGCAAAACAATAAAAAACGCCAATCCATCGCATAGCAATACCGATCATGAGTTGATCCTGCTGCAATGCAATAAAATGGTTAATACAACATAAAAACCGGCAATATTAATTGTGTCTTTTTAGGGGGTTAGGTCCAATATTATGCTTAATCCATAGTCATGGAGTAAGAATGCGTTAAGGCCAGGCCCCATTAATTTCGCGGTCATGGCGTTCAAATGGCGAAGAGATCGGGCAAATGGCGAAGAGATCGTGCAAAAATGCTGGTTTCTGTGACCCGTAGCGCAGCGTACTACGGGTACGTGAGCACCGAAAGCACGGAAAAGCGGCATTTGCAGACCGGCAGGACTGAATGTCTATACCACCTAAAAGCCGAACCGAGGCTTCATTCATTTGAGGAAACGAAAAGAGGTTTTCACCCCTGCGGCTCCAACCCCTCGTCGCGGAGCCACGCGCGCTTGTAGGCAAAGGCGAAGATGGGGTTGAGCAGGGCGTTGCTCCAGCCACAATTGGTTGCGAAGTCCCGGCGCAATGTGTCGTGGTGGAGCTGGTGTGCGGCTGGGGTCATGAGCAAACCCGCTTTGCGCATGGCGTTGATGATCCATGGGTTGTCGTCGCGGTGGAGCGTGCCATGAAAATATTGGGCGAAGGTGCCGCCGATGAGCAGGCTCAAGGCTCCCGCAATAAACCAGCCTGGCACCGGCCAGATCAGGCAGGCTGCATTGAGCAACAAAGAGACAGGCAGCGACCCCGCCACGATGGTCGAGCCGATTTGCCGCAGCATCGTGCGCCTGCCCAGCGCATGGGGGCGGGGATGGTGGTTCTTGAAATCATAGACGAGCCGCTCAAACGGGTTGAGCTGTTTCATGCTGGCGCGGAACATGCCCTGATATTCCTCTGAGACGCGCGACCCCTGATAGAAATAAATACGGTCCAGCCCGACACCGAGCCGTGCCGGGAAATAGTCCATAAGCATATGCACCATTCCAGAGAGCATGTCGGCACCATACCAGCCCGCTAATGCTGCCGGGATCATCCACCAGCTCGGATCCGTGACAGCAAAGCCCAGATTGGCCGCAACAGACAATAACAGCAGGATTATAGCGATGCGCATTAACATGATATGGCTTGTATCAGGCGGGAGGCGACGAATTCAAGCTGAACCCTGCATACGCCATATTGGAAATGAGATATGCTGCTGTGCGGGAAGTTATTGATATATAGTCCAAATCGGAGATTTAGGAGGAAGTGTCAGAAAATTCATGGAAAAATGATACCCCCTATAGGGGGAGTAAATATTTGGAAACCATTATTCATCTATAATCTCAATGTGTTGATGAACCCAGAAAGCCCCAAATGGCTCTAAACAAGGAAAATGGCGTTGGCCGCTTAGCGATGCTGTGGCGATTGTTCACAGCTGCAGATGCGGATTCGACACCAATGTTGCGCCATATTGGTATGGAGCAGGCGCGCGAGGCGAGTCGCGGCATTGCTCGGACAGCTGTGCCCGTGATGGTGCTGGCGTTGACTATTGGGGTGTTCTTCTCAAACGAAGCCAATTATGTCTATCTCGGTTTATTGACTGCCCTGCAGATCAGCATAGCGGTTGCAGCGCAGTTTCTGATGCCATTTTCAAAGCTGGGCCGGGTTCAATATCGGACGGTCGCCCGCTGTTTCCTTGCATTTACGATTTATACCTTTGCCATATCCCTGGGGTGGGGGCTGTTATTTACGACAGCGAGCATCGGCTCAAATGTTGCGGAAAAGACGACTCTTCTGGCTATTCATGTCGGTGTGATCTGTGTGGGCGGCCTTACGTTCGCGATGATCCCGCGCGCGTCGCTCGCTTATATTTTCAATCTGGGTGTATTGGCTCAGGTGCATATCACCATGAACCATAGCCAGACGACATGGCTGCTGAATGCGCTTGTGCTCTTATTCTCCCTCATGTTGGCGCAAGCCTATATCCAGATGGCCCGGCAGTTTGTTGGACGTATGAAATCTGACATGGAGCGTCGCGAAGCTGAGCGACGTATGGCTGAGGCCGAGCGTCAGGAAATTGAGCGTTCAGCTGCCGCGGCCCTTGCTGCACGGTCGCAGCGTGATCGGGACAAGGAGCGCGCCATGACCGAACGGCAAGATACCATGTTGGCATTGGCGAGGCATTATGAGGAGTCGGTTGCTGCAGTTGCCCAGCAGCTCGACGAGGCGATTAACGCACTTGCGCATACCACGGATAATATCAGCAGCATCAACACACGGGCGCGAGACAAGGCGCAGCATGTGCTGGACTTGGCGACCAGCACCACCGAGGCGGTTCAGTCTGTTGCAGATGCGACCGGCGTACTCAAACAGGCCGCTGCCAATATTGCGTCCGAAGCCGAAGAGCAGGTGACGATTGGCAATGCAGCGCGCGATGCAGGTGAAAATGGTCTGATCAGCCTGTCTGCGCTGGCGGAGCAAACCGACAGTATCGGCGAAATTGTCCGGCTTATTCAGGACCTGGCGAGCCAGACTGGATTGCTGTCGCTCAATGCCACGATCGAGGCTGCCCGTGCAGGCGAGGCTGGTCGTGGCTTCGTCGTTGTTGCCAATGAGGTGAAACAGCTGGCGGCGCAGACGCATAATGCGGTTGCTCGTATCGATGAGATTATATTGGCTACGCGAGAGAAGATGGGCGAGGCGGACAATGCTATGCGCTCAGTCGCTGAAACCATCGGCAAAGTATCCGCGCGCGCAGGGCATATCGCTGATGCAGCCAGTGGCCAGCGCCAGACGACATGGGATATCAGTGATGCGGCGGCACGAACGGCCAACGCATCCTATGAAGTGCGTACAACTGCGGATGAAGTGGCCAGCAGCGCCAAGGATGCCAATGTGCTTGCTGAAGAAATTCGCGAGATTATGGGGTCGCTGCGTTCCAAGTCTGATAGCTTGCGCACCACCAGCAATGCCTTTCTGGAATCGCTGCGCCAGGACACACAGGACGATAAGAACGCGGCCTGACTATGTGTGGCGTGCGTATGCCGGTTGTCGTTGAATATTTCCAATATTCCCTCTTCCCAACCATGGAGCAGGCCCTTATAGGGGGCGTGTAGATTTTATCGTTCAATCCCCTTTGAGGGACATGCGCGATAGACCTCCACCTGTACGGGCCACGGTTTGACTGGCGTTCAAACCGCGATGAATTGGGCAGGTAACGGAGGGTTTCATACGCTGACAGTGCGGATCGGACAGCCCCGGCCCGCACTTTTTTGCGTTCCCAGACGCAGGCGAATCGGCTGAATTTCGTTGCGATGCGAAAAATATTTTTCGGTTTAATAGCCCAGAAGGCATGATTTCTATGGCAACCAAAGCGGTATCCCCGACAGCAAAGAAGCGCATTCGCAAGGTTTTTGGTAATATCCACGAAGTGGTGCAAATGCCGAACCTCATTGAGGTGCAACGCGAGAGCTATGAGCAGTTTCTGCGTTCAGATCCCTCGATTGATTATGTTTCGGGCCTTGAAAAGACGCTGCGCAGTGTTTTTCCGATCCGCGATTTTGCTGGCACCGCCGAGATGGACTTTGTCCATTATGAACTGGAAGACCCGAAATATGACGTGGAGGAGTGTCGTCAGCGGGGCATTACCTATGCCGCGCCTATGCGCGTCACGCTGCGTCTGATCGTTTTTGAGGTCGACCCGGATACCGAAACCCGCTCTGTTCTCGATATCAAGGAGCAGGATGTGTACATGGGCGACATGCCGCTCATGACCAGCAATGGCACCTTCTTTATCAACGGCACCGAGCGCGTTATCGTTAGCCAGATGCACCGTTCGCCGGGCGTCCTGTTTGACCATGACCGTGGCAAGACGCACTCAAGCGGAAAATATCTCTTTGCCGCGCGGGTGATTCCCTATCGCGGCTCATGGCTCGATTTTGAGTTTGATGCGAAAGACATCGTCAATGTCCGTATCGACCGCAAACGCAAGCTGCCAGTCACGGCGTTGCTCTTTGGTCTTGGACTGGACGCGGAAGAAATTCTCAGTGAATTCTACAGCAAGGTTACCTTTGTTCGCGGCGAGGGCGGCTGGCAGATTCCGTTCGTTGTTGAAGCGTGGCGCGGTCAGAAGCCTGCTTTTGATATTGTCGATGCCAAGACCGGAGAGGTTGTTTTTCCGGCTGGTCAGAAGATCAGCCCGCGTGCTGCCAACAAGGCCGGCAAGGATGGTCTGGAAGCACTGCTGATCCCGACCGAGGAAATTTTCGGCCGATATAGCGCCTATGATCTCATTAATGAGAGCACGGGCCAGATTTACATCGAAGCTGGCGATGAAGTGTCGCCGGAAAATCTGGAGCTGCTCGATCAGGCGGGTATCGACCGCATTGAGCTGCTCGATATTGACCATGTGAACACAGGTCCATGGATCCGCAATACGCTCAAGGCTGACAAGTCCGAAAATCGCGACATGGGTCTTGATGCGATTTATCGTGTTATGCGTCCCGGCGAACCGCCGACGCGCGAAACCGCTGAGGCGTTGTTCGAAGGTCTGTTCTTCGATGCTGAGCGTTATGACCTTTCGGCTGTTGGTCGCGTTAAGCTCAATATGCGCCTGAACCTCGATTGCGAGGACACGGTCACCACGCTGCGCCGCGAAGATATTCTTGCGGTCGTCAAGGAGCTGGTGAACCTGAAGGATGGCAAGGGCGATATCGATGATATCGATAACCTTGGAAACCGTCGTGTGCGCTCGGTCGGTGAGCTGCTGGAAAACCAGTATCGCGTCGGCCTGTTGCGTATGGAGCGCGCGGTCAAAGAGCGCATGAGCTCGGTGGATGTTTCGACCGTGATGCCCAACGATCTCATCAACGCCAAGCCTGCTGTGGCTGCCGTGCGCGAGTTCTTTGGTTCTTCGCAGCTCTCACAGTTTATGGATCAGACCAATCCGCTGTCGGAAGTCACCCATAAGCGTCGCGTTTCGGCGCTCGGCCCGGGCGGCTTGACCCGTGAACGCGCCGGTTTCGAAGTCCGTGACGTTCACCCGACCCATTATGGCCGTATCTGCCCGATTGAAACGCCAGAAGGCCCGAACATCGGCTTGATCAACTCGCTGGCGACCTTTAGCCGCGTCAACAAATATGGCTTTATCGAAACGCCCTATCGCAAGGTGATCGACCATAAGGTGACCAATGAGGTCGTCTATCTTTCCGCCATGGAAGAGCAGAAGCACACGGTCGCGCAGGCGAACGCTGAGCTGACCGCCGATGGCAGCTTTGTTGAAGACCTGATCTCGGCGCGTGAGGGCGGCGAATTTCTTATGGCGCCCAAGGATCACATCACGTTGATGGACGTCAGCCCCAAGCAGCTCGTTTCGGTCGCTGCGTCGCTTATTCCGTTTCTGGAAAATGATGACGCTAACCGCGCGCTGATGGGCTCGAACATGCAACGTCAGGCTGTGCCTTTGGTTCGTGCCGAGGCGCCGTTCGTCGGCACCGGTATGGAGGAGACGGTTGCGCATGACTCTGGCGCTGCCATTGCGGCGCGGCGCAGCGGCATCATCGATCAGGTTGATGCGACCCGTATCGTTATTCGTGCCACAGGCGAGGTTGAGCCGGGCCAGTCTGGAGTCGACATTTATACGCTGATGAAGTTCCAGCGGTCCAACCAGGACACCTGCATCAACCAGCGCCCGCTGGTGAAGGTGGGTGAGATGGTGCAGGCGGGCGATGTGATCGCTGACGGTCCGTCCACCGAGCTGGGCGAGTTGGCGCTGGGGCGCAACACACTCGTCGCGTTTATGCCGTGGAATGGATATAATTATGAGGATTCCATCCTCATTTCCGAACGTATTGTGAAGGATGATGTCTTTACCTCGGTGCATATCGAGGAATTTGAAGTAATGGCCCGCGATACCAAGCTGGGGCCGGAAGACATCACCCGCGACATTCCCAATGTCGGCGAGGAAGCGCTGCGCAACCTCGACGAGGCAGGCATTGTCTATATCGGCGCTGAAGTGGAGCCGGGCGATATTCTCTGCGGCAAGATCACGCCCAAGGGTGAAAGTCCGATGACGCCGGAAGAAAAGCTGCTGCGCGCCATCTTTGGCGAGAAGGCCAGTGACGTGCGCGACACCTCGCTGCGCCTGCCGCCCGGTGTTGCCGGTACGGTTGTTGAAGTGCGCGTGTTCAACCGCCATGGTATCGACAAGGACGAGCGCGCGATGGCGATCGAGCGTGAGGAGATCGACCGCTTGGCGAAGGATCGCGAAGACGAACGCGGCATTCTTAACCGTGCGACCTTCAACCGCCTGCGTGAAATGCTGTTAGGGCAAGTCGCGACGGCTGCACCCAAGGGCGTCAAGAAGGGGAGTGAAATCACCGACGAACTGCTTGATGAAGTCGAGCGTGGCGACTGGTGGAAGTTTGCTGTGCAGGATGACAAACGTCAGGCTGCTCTCGAGGCCGTAAAAACGCAATATGACGAAGCTGTGAAGATCATCGTCGACAAGTTTGAGGACCGTGTTGACAAGTTGCAACGCGGTGATGAGCTGGCGCCGGGCGTGCTCAAGATGGTCAAGGTTTTTGTCGCGGTGAAGCGCAAGCTGCAGCCGGGTGACAAAATGGCCGGTCGTCATGGTAACAAGGGTGTGATTTCGCGCATCCTGCCACAGGAAGATATGCCGTTCCTCGAAGATGGCACGCCGGTTGACATCGTGCTCAACCCGCTGGGCGTGCCGTCGCGCATGAACGTCGGGCAGATTTTCGAAACGCATCTGGGCTGGGCGGCGCGCTGCCTTGGCCATCAGATCAAGGATGCGCTTGAAGACTGGCGCGAAGCCAACCCGAACCCCGAAGCCGCCTCGCCTCCCGATGCGGTCAAGGAGCGTCTCATGACGGTCTATGGCGACAAATATGCCGCCGAGATTGAGGGCTATAACAGCGATCAGATCGTTGAGCTGGCGTCCAATCTGCGCACCGGTGTCCCGATGGGCACGCCTGTGTTCGATGGCGCGAAGGAAGCGGACGTTTCCGACATGCTCAAGCTGGCGGGTCTCGACGAGAGCGGCCAGTCGGACTTGTATGACGGGCGCACAGGTGACCGGTTCGACCGTAAGGTGACCGTGGGCATCATCTACATGCTGAAGCTGCATCACCTTGTCGATGACAAGATCCACGCACGTTCGATCGGCCCTTACAGCCTCGTTACCCAGCAGCCGCTGGGCGGTAAGGCGCAGTTCGGTGGCCAGCGCTTCGGTGAGATGGAGGTCTGGGCACTGCAAGCGTATGGCGCAGCCTACACCTTGCAGGAAATGCTCACCGTCAAGTCGGATGACGTGGTTGGTCGTACCAAGGTCTATGAAGCTATCGTCAAGGGTGACGATACCTTCGAGGCAGGCATTCCGGAGAGCTTCAACGTTCTCGTCAAGGAAATGCGCTCGCTGGGCCTGAATGTCGAGCTGACTTCGCTGGAAGACATAGATGACGACAGTGCCGGCGAATTACCGGAAGCCGCGGAATAGTGAAGGGCAGGGGCGCTTGAACCCAAGTGCTCCTTCCCCTTTCGCCCTGAATTCTCACCTCATTTGAGGGATTAAGACATGAACGAACTGACAAATTTCGCAAACCCGGTCCAAAAGGCCGAAACATTCGACCAGATCCAGATCGGCCTCGCTTCACCGGAGCGTATCCGCAGCTGGTCCTTCGGCGAGATCAAGAAGCCGGAAACCATCAACTATCGCACGTTCAAGCCGGAACGCGATGGCCTGTTCTGTGCGCGTATCTTTGGCCCGATCAAGGATTATGAATGCCTGTGCGGCAAATATAAGCGTATGAAATATAAGGGCATCGTCTGCGAGAAATGCGGTGTCGAAGTCACGGTATCCAAAGTACGCCGCGAGCGTATGGGTCATATCGAGCTGGCCGCTCCGGTCGCGCATATCTGGTTTCTGAAATCGCTGCCATCTCGCATCGGCCTGCTGCTCGACATGCAGCTCAAGCAGCTGGAGCGCGTGCTCTATTTCGAGAGCTATATCGTGATCGAGCCGGGCCTGACCGCGCTGGATAAATATCAGTTGCTCAACGAAGACGAGTTGCTCGAAGCGCAGGACGAATATGGCGAAGACGCTTTCTCCGCCGGTATCGGCGCGGAAGCGGTCAAGCAGATGCTCATCGACCTCGATCTTGAGGGCGAGAAAGAAGCGTTGCTTGAAGAGCTGGCGACGACCAAGTCCGAGCTGAAGCCCAAGAAAATCATCAAGCGCCTCAAGGTTGTCGAGAGCTTCCTCGAATCCGGCAATCGCCCGGAATGGATGATCCTCGAAGTCGTGCCGGTCATCCCGCCAGAGCTGCGCCCGCTGGTGCCGCTGGATGGTGGCCGTTTCGCCACGTCCGACCTTAACGATCTTTATCGTCGCGTCATCAACCGTAACAACCGTTTGAAGCGCCTTATGGAATTGCGCGCGCCAGACATCATCGTGCGCAACGAAAAGCGCATGCTGCAGGAATCGGTCGATGCGCTGTTTGATAATGGCCGTCGTGGCCGCGTCATCACCGGCGCGAACAAGCGTCCGCTCAAATCGCTCTCTGACATGCTCAAGGGCAAGCAGGGGCGCTTCCGTCAGAACCTTCTCGGCAAGCGCGTCGATTATTCCGGCCGTTCGGTCATCGTTACCGGCCCTGAGCTGAAGCTGCATCAATGCGGTCTGCCCAAAAAGATGGCGCTCGAATTGTTCAAGCCGTTCATCTATGCGCGCCTCGATGCCAAGGGTCTTTCCATGACCCTGAAGCAGGCGAAGAAGTGGGTGGAGAAAGAGCGCAAGGAAGTCTGGGATATCCTCGATGAGGTGATCCGCGAACATCCCGTGATGCTCAACCGTGCGCCGACGCTTCACCGTTTGGGCATTCAGGCGTTTGAGCCTGTGCTGATCGAGGGCAAGGCGATCCAGCTTCATCCGCTGGTCTGCTCAGCTTTCAACGCCGACTTTGACGGCGATCAGATGGCTGTGCATGTGCCGCTTTCGCTGGAAGCCCAGCTTGAAGCGCGCGTGCTCATGATGTCGACCAACAACATCCTGTCTCCCGCAAACGGCAAGCCGATCATCGTGCCATCGCAGGACATGGTCTTGGGTATCTATTATCTCTCGATGGAGCGCGAAGGCGAGCCGGGCGAGGGCATGATGCTCAGCGATATGCAGGAGGTGCATCAGGCATTGTTCACCAAGTCGGTGACGCTGCACAGCAAGATCATCAGTCGGGTCCCGCAAACAGACGAGGCGGGCAACAGCTATATGAAGCGGTTTGAGACCACGCCGGGTCGCATGCTGCTCGCCGAGTGTCTTCCACAAAGCCACAAGGTACCGTTCGATATTGTCAACCGCCTTCTCACCAAGAAGGAAATTGGTGACGTGATCGATCAGGTCTATCGTCACACTGGCCAGAAAGATACGGTCCTGTTTGCCGATGCGATCATGGGCCTTGGCTTCAAGCATGCGTTTCAGGCTGGCATTAGTTTCGGCAAGGACGACATGATCATACCTGACAGCAAGGTGCCTCATGTTGATGAGACCAAGGCGCTGGTGGCTGACTATGAGCAGCAATATCAGGATGGTCTGATCACCCAGCAGGAAAAATATAACAAGGTGATTGATGCATGGTCACGCTGTGGTGACGTTGTCGCAAGCGCGATGATGGATGAGATCAAGGCAACGCCGAAGGACCCGGAAACCGGCCGTATGGCGCCGATCAACTCGATCTACATGATGTCGCACTCAGGCGCACGTGGTTCGCCAGCGCAGATGAAGCAGCTTGCTGGTATGCGCGGCCTTATGGCCAAACCGTCGGGCGAGATCATCGAAACGCCGATTATCTCGAACTTCAAGGAAGGCTTGACGGTTCTTGAGTATTTCAACTCAACCCATGGGGCTCGCAAGGGTCTCGCTGATACCGCACTCAAGACGGCAAACTCGGGCTATTTGACCCGCCGTCTGGTAGATGTCAGCCAGGACTGCACGATCGTCGAGGAAGATTGCGGCACCGAAAAAGCGCTGGAGATGAAGGCCATCGTTCAGGGCGGTACAGTCATCGCGTCGCTTGGCGAGCGTATTCTTGGCCGCACCACGGCGGAAGACATCATCGACAGCAAGGATGACAGCGTTCTGGTTCCTGAAGGCACATTGCTGGATGAGGCTCTGGTTGCTGCTATCGAAGCGATCGGTATTCAGTCCGCGCGCATTCGTTCACCGCTGATCTGTGAGAGCAAGATGGGCGTGTGTGGCAAATGTTATGGCCGTGATCTGGCGCGCGGTACGCCTGTCAACATCGGTGAGGCAGTGGGCGTTATCGCAGCACAGTCAATCGGTGAACCGGGCACGCAGCTTACTATGCGTACCTTCCACATTGGTGGCGCCGCGCAGCTCAATGAAACGTCTAACCTCGAAGCCGTGGCTGACGGCACGCTCGAATTGCGTGACATGCCAACAATCACGGACAGTCGCGGTCGCCGTCTCAGCCTCGCCCGCAATGGCGAGCTGGCGATTATCGATGACGAAGGCCGTGAACGTGCTGTGCACCGTCTGCCTTATGGCGCGGTGATCATGTTCGAAGATGGCGCCAAGGTGAAGAAAGATGATCGTATCGCCGAATGGGATCCGTTCACCATGCCGGTGATCACGGAAAAACCGGGCGTTGTGAAATATCAGGACCTGATCGACGGCAAGACACTGACCGAGCAAACGGACGAAGCCACCGGCATCGCTCAGCGTGTTGTCAGCGAATATCGCGCGTCTGCCCGCAGCAAGGAAGATCTGCGTCCGCGCCTTACTTTGCTCGATGATGAGAGCGGCGAAACCGCGCGCTACATGCTGGCTATCGGCGCGACATTGTCAGTTGAGGATGGTCAGGCTGTGAACGCTGGTGATGTGCTGGCCCGTGTTTCCCGCGAAGCCGCCAAGACGCGTGACATCACCGGCGGTCTGCCGCGTGTTGCCGAGCTGTTCGAAGCGCGCAAGCCCAAGGACAATGCGATTATCGCCAAGGTCTCTGGTCGGGTTCAGTTCCTCAAGGACTATAAAGCCAAGAGGAAGATCGCGATTCAGCCGGAAGATGGCAGCGATGCGGTTGAGTATCTGATCCCCAAGAGCAAGGTGATCGACGTGCAGGAAGGCGATTTCGTCAAGCGCGGCGACAATCTCATTGGTGGTTCCCCCGACCCGCACGATATTCTTGAAGTGCTTGGTATTGAGCCGCTGGCCGAATATCTCGTCAGCGAAATTCAGGAAGTCTATCGCTTGCAGGGCGTGAAGATCAACGACAAGCACATTGAGACGATCGTTCGTCAGATGTTGCAGAAGGTCGAGATCACCAATGGCGGCGACACTACGTTGCTGGCTGGCGAACAGGTCGATGCCGAAGAAATGCACGAGCTGAATTCCAAATTGAAGCCAGGACAGGAACCGGCAGAAGGCAAGCCGATCTTGCTCGGTATCACCAAGGCGTCGCTGCAAACCCGCAGCTTCATCTCGGCGGCGTCTTTCCAGGAAACGACCCGTGTGCTCACGCAGGCGGCGGTTGAAGGCAAGAAGGATACGCTCATTGGCCTCAAGGAAAATGTCATTGTGGGTCGACTCATTCCGGCGGGCACTGGCGCAGGCATGAACCGCATGCGCGTTACCGCGACCAGCCGTGACGCAGCCCTTCGTGCCTCACTGCGTAGCCTTGAGCAACATCTTGTTGCTCCGGAAACAGCGGAGGAGGAGCATCAGGCCGAACTTCAGCAGGGTCCGGAAGCCGCGATTGGCGATGACCCGCTTGCCAAGGTGCAGGGTGAGGATTTCACCACCGAAGATATGGAATGATCTGCACAATAGCAGTTTGATCCAAAATCATAACAGGCCCCGCTGGAGCGATCCGGCGGGGCTTTTCTGTCTCCTGTATTGCATGGAATCTGTGTAGGAGGCTGGGAATGCAGATTGATTCTCTTTTCATTTATCCCGTCAAAAGCCTGGGCGGTATAGCCTTGCCTGAGGCGCAGGTTATGAGGCGTGGTCTGGCAGGAGACCGGCGCTGGATGATCGTGAATGATGATAACCGTTTCATCACCCGGCGTGAACTGCCAGTGCTGGCGACGATCAGAATGCAGGCGGAAGAGGATGGCCGCTATCGGCTTATAGGGTCATCAGGTGAGGCGCTGCTGGAACCGGAAATTACCTCGGCCCGGCAGGCAGCAGTTCAGGTCTGGCGGGATATTGTTGATGCGATCATAGTAGAGAATGATGCCAGCCGCCTGATTTCGGATATTACAGACCGTCCGCTGCGCTTGGCATATATGCCTGAGAGCACGCAGCGGCGTGTGGACCCGAACTACTCCGGTGAGCAGGATTATGTCAGCTTTGCCGATGGCTATCCGATACTGGTGACGACGCAGGCGTCTCTTGCCGCCCTCAATCTTGCATTGGAACAGCCCGTAGCGATGGAGCGTTTTCGCCCCAATATCGTGCTTTCCGGTGATATGGAGCCATGGGCTGAGCGAGGATGGCACGCACTGCATAGCGGCTCGCTCAGCTTGCGTCTGGCCAAGGCCTGCGCGCGTTGTATTGTTGTTACGCAGGATCATCTCAGCGGAGAGCGTCATGACGGTAATGCGGTTACGTCTGCATTACGCAAGCTTGGCCAGCACACCAGGGAAGGCGTGCTTTTTGGCGTGAACGCCATCCCTGATAAGGCAGGTGCGCTGAAGGTCGGTGATGTTATGAACGAACCTGTCGTCGCGGATTAACCGCACTGGCCGCGATGCATCAGCTTTTGATCGGCTAGCACCAGCGCCATCATGGCTTCGACAACCGGGACACCGCGTATGCCGACACAGGGGTCATGGCGACCCTTGGTGATGATTTCGCTGGCCTCGCCGTCTCGTGTTACGGTCTCTACCGGGATCAGGATTGAGCTGGTCGGCTTGAACGCAACGCGCACGCGCACCGGTTGCCCGGTTGATATGCCGCCGGCAATACCGCCTGCATGATTAGCCAGAAACTCGGGTTGATCGCCTTGGCTCGGCCGCATCGGGTCGGCATTTTCTTCGCCGCGCAATGCCGCAGCCGCAAAGCCATCGCCAATTTCTATGCCTTTGACCGCATTGATGCTCATCATCGCGCTCGCCAGCGCCGCATCGAGCTTGGCATAAAGCGGCGCGCCCCACCCCGCAGGAACGCCCGTTGCAATGCATTCCACTACAGCACCCAGCGAGGAGCCATCCTTGCGTGCGCCATCGACCAGAGCTTCCCACCGCGCGGCAGCTTCCTTGTCCGGGCAGAAAAACGGATTGTTGCCAATCTCATTTGCATCAAAATTGGCCATATCGATAGCATCGCCGCCAATGGCGCTGACATAGGCAAGGAGTGTGACTTCCGGGATGACACGCCGCGCCACCGCTCCGGCCGCAACGCGTGACGCCGTTTCGCGCGCCGACGATCGCCCGCCGCCGCGATAGTCGCGAAAGCCATATTTGGCGTCATAGGCATAGTCGGCATGGCCCGGACGATAGGCCTTGGCGACCTCGCTATAATCTTTCGAGCGCTGATCGACATTCTCGATCATCAGGCTGATCGGTGTACCCGTCGTTTTGCCTTCAAACACGCCGGAGAGGATGCGGACCTGATCCGGCTCCTGCCGTTGGGTGGTGAATTTGGATGTGCCGGGGCGTCGCTTGTCGAGAAAGGGCTGGATGTCGCTTTCCGACAAAGCCAGCCCCGGAGGGCAGCCGTCTACCATCGCGCCGATGGCGGGGCCGTGGCTTTCTCCCCATGTGGAGAAGCGGAAGAGATGGCCGAAGCTGTTGAAACTCACCCTATTTATCCAGCGCGATGTCTGGCGCGTCTTCAGCCTTCATACCGATGACATTATATCCGGCATCGACATGATGGATTTCTCCGGTCACGCCGCTGGACAAATCGGAGAGCATATAAAGGCCCGCGCCACCCACATCATCAATCGTGACATTACGGCGCATGGGAGAGTTCAGCTCGTTCCATTTGAGGATATAGCGGAAATCGCCAATGCCGGATGCTGCGAGCGTCTTGATCGGGCCTGCAGAGATAGCGTTAACGCGGATATTCTCCGGCCCGAGATCCATCGCCAGATATTTGACCGAGGTTTCAAGCGCGGATTTGGCCACGCCCATGACGTTATAATGCGGGATGACCTTTTCTGCGCCATAATAAGAGAGCGTCAATATGCTGCCGCCCTCAGGCATCATGGCGCGCGCCCGTTTTGTGACCGCGACAAGGCTATAGGCCGAGATGTTCATCGTCAGCAGAAAATTTTCGAGGCTGGTGTCGACATAGTCGCCGCGCAGCTCGTTCTTGTCGGAAAAGCCAATAGCGTGAACGACGAAATCGAGCGTGTCCCAGCGTTCTCTAATTGTATCGAATGCGGTATCCAGCGCGTCCATATCCGACACGTCGCACGGCACCAGAAAATCTGAGCCTACTTCAGCGGCGAGCGGGCGTACGCGCTTTTCCAGAGCTTCACCCTGATAGGAAAACGCCATTTCTGCGCCTTGTGTATGGAGTGCTTTTGCGATTCCCCACGCCAGTGATTTGTCATTGGCAAGCCCCATGATGAGGCCCCTTTTGCCTGCCATCAAACCCGTCATGTGCCCTTAACCTCTTGTTCTGTTTTCATATCTTCATTTTCGCCCGCCGGAAATTCCGCCAGTGCCGCATTTAGCTCAGCGCCAATTACCATGCCTAGCCCCACGAGAAAGAAAAAAATGAGGGTAATCATAATCCCCGCCATGCTGCCATAGATGAGGTCATAGGTCGAAAGGGATGACAAGGTCCATGGAAGCAGCAATACTATGCCATACCACCAGAGGGCCGTGAACAGCGCACCCGGCCATTTGGGAAAGTCCGGCGCGCGATATATGCCGGGCGTGAGCGAATAAAATAAGGCGTAGAGCGCAATTATGAGAATGCCGAGCGGAACCAGCTTGGTGGCGGCCACGAAACTAATAGCATGATCTGCAAAGGGGGATATCCGGATGAGAAACTCCTCTATGCCTTCCAACGCCACTTGTGCAGTAAAAGCCGCCATGGTCAGAATAACGCTCAGAACAATCAAGCCAATGGCTCGGAGCCGATAGTGCCAGAAGGGGCGGCCACTTTTTGTGCCATAGGCGCGACGCACTATATCGCGGATCGTCTCGATAAGGTTCGCTGTGGTCAACAGCCCGACAACAATACCCAGCCAGAGGATATTCGACCCGGCCCGGTCGCTCAGAACATCCTCTATCGGGGTGCGTAGCGCATTGGCGACGCTCGGCGGAACAGCATAAAGAAACGCTTGGACAGCAGCCATGCCATCCTGAGTGCGACCCAATATATTGGCTATGGTCGCGGCAATCATGAAGAATGGGAAAAGCGCCAGCAAGGAGAGAAAAGCGAGGTTGCCAGCATGGATAAAGCCCTCGCTATACACGCCGACCATCACACGCCTTATGATCTCTCTGCTATAGGCTGCAGGGTAAATATGGCCTTGCCGGTCTCTCCAGCGAACCCCCCGTATCCCGTGGCGGTGCTTATGGCGACGCGCTTCGGGGGATATGGGGGAGTTTTCTGGCATGATGCTATGGCCTTGGCTAGACGCCCATGGAGCTGCGAATGGTGCGGTTATCTTTCCAGTCGGCCATAAACTGTTTCAGCGCCGGGTCATCGGCAGGCACATCGATCATCAATGTGACAAGCTGGTCGCCGCGGCCGCCGCTTTTAGTGGAAAAGCCCCTCCCTTTAAGCCGGAGCGTTTTGCCCGAACTGCTGCCTGCCGGAATGCCCAGCATGACGGGGCCATCCACGGTCGGCACTTTCAGCTTACCGCCATTTATGGCTTCGGACAGGGTGACAGGCAGGTCCAGCCGTACATCGTCGCCTTCGCGTTTGAAAAAGGCGTGATTGCGCACTTCGATAGTGACGATAGCATCGCCTGCACCGCCCGGCCCGGTCTGGCCTTTGCCGGCCAGACGCATCTGTGTGCCGTCTTCGACTCCGGCAGGGAGCTTGAGGTCGATTGTTTTGCCATCCTGTAGAGTGATACGCTGGCTTGCGAGTGTGGCAGCATCAATGAAATCGACCGCAAGACGATAATTGACATTGGCACCGCGCGGTGCTGCTCCGCCACCGCGTCCACGGCCAAAGCCGGAAAAGCCGCCACCGCCCTGGCCTGCGCCTGCCTGACGCCCGCTACCGCCGAATAACCCCTCGAATATATCGCTGAAATCGCCCCCGTTGTTAAATTCAAATCCGGACGATTGCCCTCTGCCCGGTCCATAGGCACCTCTGCTACCCCCGCCACCATAGCCGAAAGGCGCGGTCGGATTGCCATCGGCATCGATTTCACCACGGTCGAAGCGAGCGCGCTTGTCCTTGTCGGAAAGCAGGTCATAAGCATTGGTCGCTTGCGAGAAGCGCTCCGCTGCCTTGGGGTTGTCCGTATTGCGGTCAGGATGCAGCTCTTTCGCCAGCTTGCGATAGGCGGATTTGATCTCGTTCTCGCTTGCGCTGCGCGATACACCCAATATGCTATATGGATCGGCCATTATGCTTTGATAATCCGCTTCACTTTTGTTGTCATACACCATGTGGCGTACAGATCGGCTCGCTTCAAGAAGAAGCTGCATGGAAAATGTCATGTCGCCTCGACAGCGCGTCGCGCGCGCAGTAGGAAATAAGCATGACGAATGATCCTTTTGCACTGTTCGATGAATGGTATGCGCTGGCCCGCGAGCGTGAACTGAATGACAGCAATGCGCTGGCGCTGGCGACGGTGGATGCGCAGGGGCGGCCTTCTGTGCGCATGGTGCTGCTTAAAGGGCACGGACCGGAAGGTTTTGTCTTTTATACGAATTTCGAAGGGCGCAAGGCGGCAGATTTGCTTGCCAACCCGCAGGCGGCATTGCTTTTTCACTGGAAGTCCCTGCGACGGCAAATTCGCATTGAGGGCATCGTGTCGCGTGTTGATGATGCGACTGCTGATGCATATTTCGCCAGCCGTGGGCGCGACAGCCAATTGGGCGCGTGGGCGTCTGACCAATCGCGCCCGCTTGCTTCGCGTGATATATTTATGGCCCGCTATGAAGCGATGGCCACGAAGTTTGAAGGGCAGGATGTGCCGCGCCCGCCGCATTGGTCCGGCTTTCGCCTGACGCCCGGTCATATTGAGTTTTGGCAGGACCGCGAGCACCGACTGCATGAGCGTTGGGTGTATGAACCCGATGGACAGGGTGGCTGGAACAAGGGCATGCTCTATCCATGAGCCAAAAACAGCCGACATTAGAGCAACGGGGCCGTTTGACGCAGCGTGCGGCACTGGCCAGTGTGGCGGTTGCGAGCATATTGCTTGTGCTAAAAGCGGGCGCTTTCTGGCAAACAGGCTCCGTTGCTGTGTTGGGCTCGCTTGCCGATACCGGGCTCGACCTGGTGGCCAGTGTCGCGACATATATGGGGGTGCGCTATGCCGCCATGCCAGCGGACCACGACCATCGTTTCGGTCATGGCAAGGCAGAGGCGCTTGTCGCTCTGTTTCAGGTAACGCTTATCACTATCGCTGCCCTGGGGCTGGCATGGGAATCGACACGGCGGATGCTGTCCGGTGCATATAGCGCGCAGGCACCGGAGGTGGGTATTGGCGTTTCGATCGTTGCGATTGTTTTGAGCTTTGCGCTGGTCATATACCAGAAACGGGTGATCGCGCGCACCGGATCACTCGCTATCGGTACCGATAATCTGCACTATCAGTCTGATTTTTTTCTCAATCTCTCAGTGATCGTCGCGCTGGTGCTGGAACAATATATGGGGGTTAGCGGAGCTGATCCGGTCTTTGGCATCATCATAGCCATATGGCTGGCCTGGAATGCGTGGCGTTCCACCTCTGATGCTATTGATGACCTCATGGACAAGGAATGGTCCGTGGAGGAACGGCAGCATTTTCTCGATGTTGCGTCGCGGCACCCGAAGCTGGAAGGTATTCATGACATGCGTACCCGCACCAGCGGTGCGCTCCGCTTTGTGCAGTTTCATGCCTCGATGGACCCGGATATGTCGATACGTCAGGCCCATATCGTTATGGACGAGATTGAAGCCGAACTGCACAAGGCGTTTCCGGATGTCGATATATTCATCCATGCCGATCCGGAGGGTCATGTCGAGGATGGTGGTGATCCGTTGCGCGGTATGGAAGCACAGACATTATTGGCGGAAGAAGAAGCCGAGGCGGCTAAGAGCTAGGAAACAGCTTTATCAGGCGGGCAAGCGCGGCGCGCAATGGCACGCGTTCCTGCTGTGTCGATATACCCATGCGTACAACCACCAGCTTTTGGCTGGGCGACACCAATATATATTGGCCATGATGCCCTACAGCGCCGAACAGATCCTTGGGTGCCCAGCCGGGGAAGAGAGGATTTTCCGGGCCTTGCCGGTTGAGCCATATGTGTCCGCCATAAGCCGGATTGCGCAGAGACGGGCTGGTCATGAACGAAACCCAGCGGGCAGACAAAAGTTGGTGACCATTGACCCGGCCCTTATTGCGTAGAAGATCTCCAAAGCGCGCATAATCGCGCGGTGTCATATGCATCATGGCGCCGCCGATCATCGTGCCATGCGGGTCGAATTCCGGGGTTAGGCTGTGGAGACCTGCCGGAGCCATCAGTCGCCCCTCGATAAATTCCAGCATCGCCTTGCGGCGAATATCGGGGTTTTCGCTTGTTGTCAGCATGCGTGTCATCAGGTCACACAAGATGATCGTGTCGGCAGAGGAATAAACGAACATATTGCCGGCCGGGCGTGCCACAGGCTTGGATTCGGCATAGGCAGCCATATCCTGTGCACCGTCGGTAAAGAGCATGCGCACCGTATCGCTCTCATAGCGGGGCGTGGCATCTTCCTTATGTTCAAGGCCGGAGGTCATTTGCAACAAATTGCGCAAGGTTATGGAGCCGCGGGGATCGCCGGGCTGGCTCCATGCCTTGACTGGCACAGGGGCATCAAGTGCCAGCCGTCCATCAGATACCATCAGCCCGACAAGCGCTGCGGTCACGGTTTTGCCCAGTGAACGTGAGAGGAGTCTGGTTTCCTGCTCTATGCCTTCGCCATAACGCTCGGCGACAATCTTGCCGTTATACATGACAACCAATGCCTGCGTTGCACCGACATTCTCTTCGTCGAAAATCGGTTCTATGGCTGTCGCGAATGTCGCTGTGCTAATGCCCGTCGTCTTTTCAAGCGTGACATAATGCGCTGACTTGCCCGATTGTGCGTCGCCAGGGTGAAATGGCGAGGCGAGCATTGCACATAGAAACAGGGCAGCGCTTGCGCGCCAGAGGGTTTTGCTGTTGATGGAGCGCGTCATGGCCACGCATTTACCACATTTACTCTAAAAGGGCAGTCATGGATCGCGTTAAAATCATCAAATGGCTGGCGCTTGCGTTATTGGGCGGGACTATAGTCTATGTGGTCTGGCAATGGTCGCATTGGCGCGCCTTGGGCGAGGCGGGGTCTGCTTATGCTGCGCGCATCACCTGTTCCTGTCGCTATGTGCAGGAGCGCAGCGCGGAAAGCTGCACGCGCGATATAGAAGAAGACGGGTCGCTCGTGTCCATGACCGAAGTGCCGGATGAAAAGGCCATTATCGGCAGCGTGCCATTATTGGGGCGGGCAAAAGCGCAGTTCAGGCCGGGCTATGGCTGTGTCATGCGGCCGGAATGAGCCGATCGATCGCACTATATGTCTGCGCGATCCAGCCGCCGCCTAATATGCGTTCGCCATCATAAAATACTGCCGCCTGCCCCGGTGCGACGCCATATTCTGCTGTGTCAAAGATCAGGCGGTCGCCTTCGAGCCGTGCGGGTACGGGCTTGGCAAGCGAACGCACCTTTGCCTGTAGCGGGCCGGAAAAGTCTCCGCCCAGCCAGTTAATCTCGTTGATCTGCGCCTGATCGACTGCGAGCGCCGCTTTGGGCCCGACGATGACGCGGCGATGCGGCGCGTCAATTTTGATGACATAGAGCGGCTCGGGCTGGCCGCCAATATCGAGGCCCTTGCGCTGGCCGACCGTATAATGGATCAGCCCCTTGTGCCGCCCCAGCACGGTGCCATCAAGGTGTACAATCTCGCCATCGGCATCGGCTTCAGGGCGGATTTTGCGTACGATGGCGGCATAATCGCCTTCGGGTACGAAGCAGATGTCCTGACTGTCCGGTTTCATCGCAACGGCGAGGCCGAGTTCCGCCGCGATTTCACGCACCTGTCCCTTGGGCAGGCCGCCCAGGGGAAAGCGCAGATAATCGAGCTGGTCTTGCGTGGTGGCGAACAGGAAATAGCTTTGGTCTCGGGCCGGGTCGGCGGCGCGATGAAGTTGTGCTGCGCCATCCGGGCCGATTGCGCGCTGAACATAATGACCGGTGGCGAGGCAATCCGCGCCAAGATCGCGCGCCATTGTGAACAAATCCGTGAATTTGACGCCCATATTGCATTTGACGCAGGGAATGGGGGTGCGCCCTGCCATATATTCGTCAGCAAAATCCTCGATCACGGATTCGCGGAAGCGGCTTTCATAGTCGAAAACATAATGCGCTATGCCGATACGATCTGCCACAGCGCGGGCATCGCGAATGTCTTGCCCTGCGCAACAGCTGCCCGTGCGGCCCACAGCAGCGCCATGGTCATAGAGCTGAAGCGTGATACCGATCACCTCTGCGCCGGTTTGTGCGGCCAATGCTGCAACAACGCTCGAATCCACGCCGCCAGACATCGCCACGACGATTTTTCGGGCGGAAAAGGGCGTATCTAGCTGAAAATCAGCGGCATGGGAAAGCGGTGTCATGCTGGGCATATAGAAACGCCAGCGCCAGTATGCACCCCTTTTGTGCCGGTTTCTCGTGCCTGATGCAGATATTAACCAGCTTGTTAGGAAAGGCTAACAGCACATAACCAGGCAATTTACCTGACTTTATTCATTTTCCCGTAGTTTCCTCACTTATGGATTTGAGTTTCACCTTGAAGCCGCGAGGCAGGGCATCCCGTTGGGTTGCATCGCTGGCGGATATTGAGGCGGCGGCAGAGCAGCGACGCACGATGAGTGCATGCGGTACTGCTGCGGACTTCCTGCGGGGGCAGGCGTATCAGTCCGAACTGGTTCATGCTCTGGCGCATGTTGCTGCACCAGAAAAGCGCGGTTTGATCGACACCGTGATCCTGGACGGAAGTTTTAATCCGTCCGTAGCACATCAACTGTTGGTGGGGAAAAGAGGGTGAAGATGCCGTTAACCTTCGTGCTTTAGCCGATGTTCAAGGCTGGACTGCATAAGGGACGACATCGAACACATAAACACAGGCCCCGCGCCGTTGATTGAGGTAGTAATGATCGAGAACCAGAAAATCCGACCCGCACAAGTAGTCGGTCCACTGGGTGAACCCCTGACGCTGGATTCGTTGCCCCCTCCGGGGACAACCCGTTGGGTGGTACGTCGTAAAGCCGAGGTGGTCGCCGCTGTTAATGGTGGCTTGCTCAGTGTCGATGAAGCCTGCGAGCGCTACTCGCTGACTCTGGAAGAATTTGCCGGCTGGCAGCGCGCTGTGGATCGCGCAGGAATGCCTGGACTGCGCGTGACGCGCATACAGCATTATAAATCTCTCTACGAACGCCAGCAGCGTTATTGATACCCGGTTGTTGCCCGCCTTGCAGTACTAAGGATGCGAGGTGGGCAATTTCCTATCCTTTATGTGATATATTGTGCGACGACTGACCGCTTGCCTTATGGGCAGGCGGTCGTTTTTGTGTTTGGACAATAGCATTCCCCTTACAGTGCCTTATTCCCGCCATGCTGCCGCGGAACCCTATCATTGCTGACGCGTTATATTGATCAGAGCATAGATTTGTTCGTCAGCATCGGAAATAAAGGAGATTGGAAATGGGGTTGATACTTTGGTTGATAGTAGGCGGTGTTATCGGTTGGCTTGCCAGCCTGATCATGCGCACTGATGCGCAACAGGGTATTTTTATGAATATTATTGTTGGTATTGTTGGCGCATTTATTGGTGGCCTTCTGATCTCAGGTGGTTCTATTGGCAATGGATTGACGTTGAACAGTTTTCTTGTTTCGCTCCTGGGTGCCGTGGTGTTGCTGGGCGTGGTGAATCTCATCCGTCGAGGCTCTGTGCGCTGACACGCTGACCCTTCTCGCCCTGCTATCGGGCCGTTATTAAAACTCAGGGAGAGGCCCGTATCTGCGGGCCTTTTTCATATTTCCGCCATATTGGTTCAACTCATGTTCACTAACGAAGCCTAAAGGAAGGCTCGACACTTGATTTGACCGGATTCCGCTCCCATCTTATAGTCGCTATTCGATATGACACTGGGTCATAATGAGGTTGAAACTCGCGCTTAGCAGGCGACCAGATCAAGCATTAGGTGACGACTGTAACGTCATTACGGGCTTATTGCTCGTGTAGGGAAGGCAGACATGAATTTCGAGTCCGGGTTTGCAGGGGACAGCTTTGAGGCTGATGAAACCCGGCTAAAACAGCGCAAGCGGTTGATTCTTATCGTTTCTGCTGGATTGACTGTGTTGGTGGCTGCGCTTGTGATTGGCTATTGGGGTAGTAATAAACAGGCCGCAGATACGCCGAACCTAGTCCCACGTGTGACTGTTGTTACGCCGGGAAGCGGCACTGTGTCATCCGTGATTAATGCAACGGGCACGATCGCTGCGCGCCGGGAGATGCCGATAGGTGTTGTTGGCGAAGGAGGGCAAGTCGCCGCCGTGTTGGTTGAGCCAGGCGATTGGGTAAAAACGGGTCAGGTGTTGGCGCGTATCGAACGGTCTGTACAATCGCAACAGCGCGCCTCATTGGCGGCGCAACTTCAGGTGGCGCGCGCGGATGCGCAGTTGGCGCAAAATGACCTCGACCGTGCGCTGGCGCTGGTTTCTCGTGGTTTCATCAGCAAGGCAGACCTTGACCGCAAGACCGCGACGCGTGATGCCGCCAATGCGCGCGTGCGTGTAGCAGAAGCGCAATTGCAGGAACAGAGCGCAAGGTTGGGACGGCTCGACCTTCGCGCACCTGCTGCGGGTCTTGTGCTCACGCGCGATATTGAACCCGGGCAAGTGGTCTCGGCGGGAAATGGTGTGCTTTTCAGATTGGCTAAAGGCGGACAGATGGAATTGCTCGCCCGTTTGAGCGAGGCAGATCTGGCACGTCTCTATGTTGGTGCTTCCGCTTCTGTTACCCCGGTGGGAGCAACGCAGAGTCATGAAGGCGAGGTGTGGCAGGTCTCTCCGGTCATTGATCCACAAAGCCGACAGGGAAATGCGCGGATAGCACTGCCTTATCATAAAAATTTGCGGCCTGGCGGATTTGCTTCCGCGCGTATCGTGAGCGGTCAGTCACAAGCCGCTATATTGCCGGAGTCTGCTATCCAGAATGATGCCAATGGCAGCTATGTCTATATTGTTAATGATGAAGGCATAGTCGAGCGCCGTGAAATCAAGATTGGGCATGTATCTGCAAAAGGTGCGGCTGTATCTGAAGGGCTAACCGGGCAGGAAAAGATTGTTGCATTGGCTGGCGGCTTTCTTGCGCCGGGGCAGAAAGTATTGCCGGAACTCGAAAATAACAAACCGCAGAGCAAATAGCCGACGCTGCAAATGTAGCGTACAGATCGCGGAAAGGCCTGTCAGATGAACTTTAGAAATATATCGAGCTGGTCTATCCGCAATCCGGTGTTGCCACTGGTGTTGTTCGCGGCGTTGTTGCTGGCGGGCGTTGTGTCCTTCATTCGCATGGACATCAATAATAACCCTGACATCAGCTTCCCGGCTGTTCGTATTGTCGTAGGTCAACCCGGCGCTGCGCCGGCAGAGCTGGAAACGCAGGTGACGCAGCGCGTCGAAGCCGCAGTGCGTGGTATTAATGGTGTCGATGAGATCATCTCTTTTGCCCGTGAGGGCAGCAGTTTCACGATGGTGCAGTTCGCCATAGGCACGCCGGTTGACCGTGCCGTGAATGATGTGCGCAACGCCGTGTCCGAGATTCGCAGCGATTTGCCAGACGGGATATTGGAACCACAAATTACCCGTGTCGATATTGCAGGCGGCCCGATTGCCTATTTCGGCGTCGAAACTACGGATATGACTCTGGAACAGCTTAGCTGGTTCGTGGACAATGTTGTCGCCAAGCGGCTTCTGGGTATTGAAGGCATGGCGGCGGTCAGTCGTAGCGGCGGTGTGTCGCGCGAAATCCGGGTCATATTGAAACCGGACAAGATACAGGCTCTGGGGATTACGGCGCCGCAGATCAACCAGCAGCTGCGCCAGATGAACATCAATGCAGCGGGCGGGCGCACAGAAATTGGTGGTGCTGAGCAGTCTGTGCGTGTGTTGGGCAATGCACAAACCGCTTATGCATTAGGCCAAACGCAGATTCAGATATCTGGTGATCGTTCTGTACGTCTGGATGAGATCGCCGATGTCCGTGATATGTATGCCGAGCAGCGTTCCATTTCGTTGATGAATGGGCGACAGGTTACTAGTATCTCGCTTGAGAAATCCAAAGGCGCCTCGGATATCAGCGTGTATGATGCAGCGCTGAAAGAACTCGACGCAATCGTGAAAGAGAACCCCAAAGTCCGGTTTACCGGGCTGTTCACCAGTGTGGAATATACGCGTGGACAATATCATTCGGCGATGACCGCTATGGTGGAAGGCGCATTTCTCGCTGTTGTAGTTGTGTATCTTTTCCTGCGGGATTGGCGTGCTACCTTCATTTCCGCATTGGCTATTCCGCTTTCGGCCATACCGGCTTTCTGGTTTATGGATATGATGGGCTTTACGCTCAACACCTTGTCCCTGTTGGCGCTTAGCCTTGTTGCTGGTGTGCTTGTCGATGATGCCATCGTTGAGATTGAGAATATCGTGCGCCATATGCGCATGGGTAAATCCGCCTATCAGGCGTCGATTGATGCTGCAGATGAAATTGGTCTGGCTGTGGTGGCCACGACCATGTCTATCGTCGCTGTGTTTCTGCCCGTCGCGCTCATGCCGGGTATATCGGGGCAGTTTTTCATCCAGTTTGGCATGACCGTCGTTGTCGCGGTGCTTATCAGTCTTGCTGTAGCCCGCATGATTACGCCTATGGTTGCGGCTTATTTTCTTGAGGCACAGGGAGAAGCCAGTCATGGCGAAGGTCCGTTGATGGACCGCTATATGAATGTTCTCAGATGGTCGCTTGAACATCGCTGGAAGATTGTGCTGTTCGGTGGCGGAGGGGCATTTTTGGCTACAATTCTGGCTTTTGCGACACTGCCCTTCACCTTCCAGCCTACGCTGAATACCGATTATAGTCGGATCAATGTTGAGCTGGTGCCGGGCACTACACTGGATCAGAGCCGCAAGGTAACACAACAAGTCGTGGATATTCTGGCCGAAGATGAAGAGGTGATTGATGCGGTTTTCGCGAACATTCAACCTACAGAATCAAAAATATATCTGACATTGCGCAAGGATCGCCCGATCAGCAGTGTGGAGTGGGAGCGAAGCACCGGGCCGAAACTGGCGCAGGTTGCGGATGCACGCGTGAGTTTTCAGGCGCAAGATGGTGGCGGTCCAGGCAGCGGGCGCGACATAACCATCATGCTGGGCGGCGATGATGCGGAGCTATTGGAGCAAACTGCGCAAAAGCTTGTGCAGGAAATGTCGGGCGTGTCCGAGATACGGGCGCCACGGCTTAATGGGAACATCAAACGCCCGGAAATTATCGTCAAACCACGCATGGATCTGGCTGCTGATCTGGGCGTAACGACTATATCCTTGAGTCAGGCTATCCGTATCGCAACGCTTGGAGATATTGACCAGAACAGCGCAAAATTCTCTCTTGCTGACCGTCAGGTGCCCATCCGTGTTTCTATTGATGAAGATTCGCGGCGCGATATATCGACCATCGAAAATATGCCTGTGCCCACAGCAAATGGTGGTTCTGTCCCGCTCAAGCTGGTGGCGGACATCAGCTTTGGTGCCGGGCCTACGGAAATTCGCCGATATAATCAGGTACGGCGGGTAGTGATCGGTGCTGATCTTGCACCCGGTATTGTCACCAGTGATGCGATGAACAAAATCGAGCAGTTGCCAACTTATGCTAATCTGCCGCAGGGGGTGCGCAGGCTGGAAGTTGGAGATACCAAATGGCAAGCGGAGTTGTTTAACAATTTTGTGGTTGCCGTGCTCTCGGGCATATTGCTTGTACTTGCTGTATTGATCTTGCTTTATAAGAGGGTGACACCACCTTTTGTGAATCTGGGTTCGCTGCTTTTGGCTCCCTTGGGCGGTGCGTTGGCGCTGCATCTCACTGGTAACCCCATTTCCATGCCTGTGCTGATTGGCACTTTGATGCTGTTGGGTATTGTTGCGAAGAACTCGATTTTGTTGATCGATTTTGCACTTGAGGAGATGGCCAAGGGCGTTTCCAAATATGATGCAATTATTGATGCCGGGCATAAACGCGCCCAGCCTATCGTGATGACCACCGTAGCGATGGTCGCAGGCATGGTGCCTACAGCCATCTCGCTTTCCGGCGATTCGGCATGGCGCGCACCCATGGGCGTTACCGTGATTGGCGGGCTTCTTCTCTCGACATTGTTGACCTTGCTCATTGTGCCGGCCTCTTTCAGCCTTGCTCTTGGATTTGAAGAGAAAATCGGGCCTCATCTGCGCAAGCGGCTGCTCACCTATAAGCCAGGTGATGATGCAGCCGACCGGGCGGCACAAGAGCCTGCCGAATAAAAGATGCACAGATAAATATGCGCGCGCCTTGCAACGGTTGCGTGGATCGTCTGTTATCATGTCAATGACATCATCTGCTTCGCCCATATCAGATATCGAACAGCCCGACCGCCGTATGCATATGGTCGCGACCGGAATGTTGATTGTGATGGCGTTGGTGTTTGTCGCCGCGCGCTGGTTTGAGGGGGTGCACCCTGCTGTCGGTTTCGTGCAGGCCTTCGCGGAGGCGGCAATGGTTGGCGGACTGGCGGACTGGTTTGCTGTAACAGCCTTATTTCGCCATCCACTGCGTTTGCCCATTCCGCATACGGCGATCATTCCGCGCAACAAGGACAGGATCGGCGACGCGCTGGCGGTTTTTCTGCGCAGTAACTTTCTTGTGTCTCATGTCGTGGCGCGGCGCATGGGGCGGCTCGATGTTGCGGGCGCAGTCGGTCGCTTTCTGGCACAGCCCGATGGCAACGTGGCGGGCAGGTTGAGGCTGGGTGCGTCGCGGCTCGCGGCGGATATATTGGAGGCTATGGATCAGGAGCGGCTGGGCGGCATGGCCAAGGGCGCACTGGTGCAGCGGCTCAGCGCGCTCAATCTGGCGCCATTGCTGGGGCAGGCGCTTGATGCCGCGATGCGCGAGGGCCGGCATGAGCCTGTGCTGGATAATGGCATAAGATGGGCGGCGCACACGCTCGATGCGCATGCCGATATGATCCGTGAGATGGTCCATGAACGTGCTGGTGCGATCATGCGCTTCACCGGACTGGACGAGAAACTTGCCAATGCGATTATCGACGGGTTGCTCAAGCTTCTGCTGGAGATGGAGGCAGATCCGCAGCATCCGATGCGTCTGCGTGCGCTTGATGGCATGGGGCGGTTGGCGTGGCGGCTCCAGCATGAGCAGGACATGCAGGAACAGGTTGCGGCGATCCGCGATGAGATCATCGCCAACCCGGCGATGCAGCGTTGGATTGATGGGTTGTGGGAGCAGGGGCGGGCGGCGCTTTTAAAAGCTGCGCGCGATCCGGACGCTGCGCTTGCCGGACGACTTGGCGAAGTGATGAAACAGGTGGGGGCAAGTCTGGAACGCGATATACGGTTGAAAGCCATCATTAACCGCTTTGCGCGCCGCGCTGTTGTCGGGCTGACGGCGAGCTATGGCGATGGTATAGTCAAGCTGGTGAGTGAAACCGTGCGCGGATGGGACGCGCAGACCATCACTGACCGGCTGGAGCGCACAGTAGGTCGTGACCTGCAATATATCCGCGTGAACGGCACATTGGTAGGCGGCTTGGTGGGGCTGGTAATCCATAGTTTTGATGTATGGATGTAAGCTGAGTTGGCCCGCCACGAACGCCTGAGACAGCGTACATGGCGGGCGTGTTGCTCAAAAGGCCTTTTGGACACCGATAGTGAACGACCAATTGCCTTCCATCTGCGGACCGTTGAGGTCCTGATAAAAAGGTGCGCCCAGCTCAATACCCAGACGATAGCCCTTCAGCGCGCCGCCCGTGGCGATCATATTCGCGCCGACGTAAGCATCCAGCCGTTCCCCGCCATAATTGTCAGGGTTGGCGGTTTGTACCGGCGCCATGATATTCGGGTCGATGCCATGTACCCGGCCTGTGGTTCGCCCTGCGACGCGTAGTGACGCGCTGACCCACGGCGCAAGCCTGTAGCTCGCCCATGCGGTGCCCATATGCACGTCACCCAGACGATAGCCATCATCATTGGTGCCGGTGCGGATGGTGGCCTGATATTGTGCGCCATAACCAAAAGCGTCCTTAATGCCCTTGACCGTGATGCCGGGCAGCAGATCCCATGTGCCCGAACCCATTTGCATCGAATAGGGCAGGCGCAGTGTCGGTGTCATGTTCATCGGGGTGAGAACCTCGCCGGTTTTGTGGGTCGAGCCAGTAGGCAGGCTAAGCCCGGCACGCACATTTACCTCAAAGTCATGGCTTTTCGTGAGCGGGAAAAGCGCCGCAACAGTCGTGTCGCCAAAGCCCTTGGGGCTTGTCGTGAAGCCACCCAGAACATTAGTGCCCATGCCGCCCTGATACGTGCGATGGGGCATCTCTTTGGTGATATAATGCCCCATCGCCATCAGCGTGACCCAGTCTGTGGGGGCGTACATGGCGCCCAGCATATGCATGTCTGTGCGCATTTCCAGCGGCACGACGCGCAGCGTTGGGGGCATGCCCGGCATTCCGGCAAAGCGATTGGGGATGGTGGTAACGATAGTATCCGGGGCAATGGTGTCGGTGCCGATACGGGTGCCGCCCATGTCCATATGCATGAAACGGTATGAGACCATGAATTCGCCTGCCTGATGCGTATGGTCTGCCATCACGCCGATAGGAGCATGAGAATCGGGTGTGTCATCTGCGTGCGCAAGGGCAGGAAGTGTGAGCGCCGCAAGGGCGATAGTGGTTCTGAACATAGAAAATCCT
>Ga0209273_10000765_pt1 | contig 36179 bp, 38 predicted proteins | sample tdAd471_FD_187126 | JGI IMG/M metagenome (GOLD analysis project Ga0209273, IMG submission 187126) | Marine sediment microbial communities from the Atlantic coast under amendment with organic carbon and nitrate - tdAd47.1 (SPAdes)... | ecosystem: Environmental > Aquatic > Marine > Coastal >...
ATAGTGGCATTAATTAATAACACCACAAAAATAAAAATACTGTTGAGGAGTTGCCCCAGTCCCAGCGACACCAACGCCGCGGCCAGCAATACATAGATAAAGGGACTATTGAATTGAGCAATAAAGATAGATAAAAGCGTATCGCTACGCTTTTCCGGCAACTGATTTGCCCCAAAGCGTTTTAACCTTTCAGCAGCTTCAACGGACGTTAAGCCTGTCTCTGGCATAGGGGACAAAGCAGCTCCTTGATTGTGCTAACTCGTGATTTTAACGGCCTACTCGCCACTAAAAATAACCCAACTGACCGTCCTAATTCTAAAATTACAGTGGCGCCAACCACAATAGATAAAATTAATTGGCTGTCGTTCGGAGTTACTCTCAGATTATGAAAATCTCGACCTCACTTCAGAGCCCCCTTCATAATGTCTAATGGCATGACTTCTTAGTCTAGAGAGTGAGGATGTCACGATAACCCGCAATATCGACATCAAAGCTCGTTTTATGGCGCAAATGGTCACGCATTCCTTCCAGAGCATCCGGATCACCATGAACCAGCTGAATCGGCATACCTTTTCGAAGATTCGATTGCTGAAGCCAATGCTCCATATCCAGATAATCCGCGTGCCCCGACAGGCCGTGTATTACTTGAACCTGGGCCCGTACCGGTATCCAGTCTCCATGAATCTTGATCGTTTCGACGCCCGCTAACATTTTTGCACCACGCGTACCTCCCGCCTGATAACCCGTAAATAACACGGTCGTGCGATAATCCCCTAACAGGCGCTTGAAATGGTGAAGTATTCGTCCCCCGGTAGCCATTCCACTACCGGCAATAATGATATGGGGAAACCGCTGATCATGCAGAGCCTTGGAGTCATCAACACTGGCCGTATAGGTAACGGTTTGATACATGGCATGACATTGTTCTGGAGTTAATCGGTGTAACCTATTATATCGACAATAAATATCAGAAACGTCGATTGCCATCGGGCTGTCGAGATAAATAGGCATCCTGGGAATACGGCCTTCGGCTATAAGTGTCGCGAACATATGCTGAAGAGTTTGAGCACGACTTACGGCAAAGCTGGGGATCAACAATACTCCCCCTTTTTTTGCCGTTGTCTTAACGACATCCGCTAATTGTTCAAAGGGGTCGGTTTGATCATGACGGCGATTACCATAGGTGGATTCAAGTAATAATAAATCCAGCTCCGGTAATGGGTTGGGTGGTTTCATAAAAATATCATCTGGACGGCCAACATCTCCAGAAAACGCGACGCGCTTACCCTCGGCTTCTAAAATAATGCTGGCAGCACCCAGAATATGTCCGGAGCTTTGCAGGTGAGCCTCGATATCGCCGATTGAAAATCGCTCATCAAATTCAACTGCCTCAAATAACTCCATGCTACTTTCAGCCGTGGCGCGATCATAAAGCGGCTGCGGGTTTTCATGCTTACTCAGTTTATATTTTTTATAAAACTTGGCGTCATCTTCCTGAATATGTCCACTATCGGCCAATAAAATTGCGCATAAATCTTTAGTGGCATGATGAGTAAAGACTGGCCCACGAAAGCCCTGTTTAAAAAGAGCGGGAATATAACCGGAGTGGTCCAGATGGGCGTGGGTTAACAGCACGGCATCCAGCTTACCGATATCAAACGGCAACGGCTGCCAGTTGCGTCTGCGTAACCACTTGTATCCTTGGTAAAGACCGCAATCCACAAGGATTCGAGTATTTTTTGTTTCTACCAGGTATTTCGACCCGGTAACCGTTTCTGTCCCGCCTAAGAAGGTAATCTTCATAGTTTGCTCCTTCTGATCAGGTGTAAATAATCCAGCACAGGCGTCACTAAAAGATCCGCTATTTCCACGTGATTAGAGCGATGAGGAATGGTGTTTGTTGTAATTAACTGCACCAATCCACGCTGTAATAAAACATCGTCAATATTGTTGGCGAAAATGCCGTGAACCGCTGCGCACTTTATGCTCTTAATCCCCTGCTCTTTCAACGCCTCAACACAGCTAAGAATGGTTTGACCACTGGATATAACGTCATCAATGATCATGGCAGTATGTGCCTGAAGGTGTGATAAATCGGGTAGCGTGACGGCGACGTCCCGATCGCCATAACGTTGCTTTTCGCCGACCACAAACTCTAGGCCCGCATGGGAGGCAATCTGTGAAACCCACTGCTCGCTTTCTGCATCAGGTCCCACAAGAAACACTTTTTCCTGGTCTTTCAACCAGTCAGCCAGCGCCGCTGCTCCTTGCACAACGCAACAGGGGATATCATAGATTTCATTGAGCGAGCGATACCGATGTAGATGAGGATCAACGGTGACAAGCCAGTCGACCTGTTGGGATACTTGCTTGGCAAAAATACGGGAAGTAATTGCTTCGCCCTCAATAAACCGGCAATCCTGGCGCATGTAACTCAGATAAGGCGCGATTAGCCCAACGCTTGAAGCACCCAGCTCACGTAAAGTAGCTGCAAGAAAAACAAGTGGTAAAAATTTACCGTCAGGGTGAGATAAGTTCGCCAGGATAATGCAGTCACAATCGGCCACTGACGTCTCAACTCGTAAATAAGTCTCCCCGTCTGGAAAATGCCGTGTATCAATCCGCCCGGCAACGGCCGTTAACTTCTGGCACAAGCTATTGAAAAGAGGATGAGGTTCGAGGGCAAAAATAACCGGTTGGGCGTCATTCATTATGTCCTCCTATTTGGAAGATATCCCGGTTTTCCACATAATAAGACAAGGCATAGTCCCTCTCACCAAGGCTCTCCGCATAAAGTGTGAAGAGAGGATCACCAACATTAACGTATGCACCTACATTAACATGCAGCCTCAAACCCGCAGCAGGATCAACAGGCGCTCCGGCCAACTTAGCCAAGCGCGCCAGTTTACGGTTATCGATGGTTTGAAGAGTACCCTCGTGATTTGCTTTTTCAATGATGTGATAGCGAGCTTTAGGCAGGGCTTTAAGCCCTCCCTGTGCCTCAGCAATGCGCTGGAATTGTGCCCAGGCTCTACCACTGTCTAGAATGTCAGTCGCCTGTTGCAAAGCGCTTTCCAAACCACACTGTTGTGCAAGATCCAACAGGTGCGCAGACAAGGTTAAAGCGCGTTCCCGCAGGTCCTGCGGGGCATGCGGAAAGCACTGCAAAACATCCAGCATATCGCGCGCCTCCTCTACCGGGCCAATCCCCGCACCAACCGGCCTACTACCATCCGAGATGATGCAGCGCACATGAATACCACAGGCGTTTCCCACTTGAGTAAACAATCCAGCCAAACGATCTGCATCAGCCGGTGTTCTAACTTTAGCCGTATCGCCTACCGGTATATCAATGATTGCATGGGTGGATCCTGCTGCGATTTTTTTTGATAGTACCGATGCAATTAACTGACCTTCACCATCCAGGTTCAGCGCCCGTTCAATTCGAATCAGTACATCGTCCGCCGGGCTTAAATTGATCCCACCACCCCAGACAAGGCAGCCGCCCGTTTCTGAAACAACGCGCTGAATGTCCGCTAGTGGCAGATTCACATTGGTGAGGGTTTCCATGGTATCGGCTGTGCCAGCTGGTGATGTGATGGCACGGGAGGAAGTCTTAGGAATGGTCAGACCAGCAGAACTCACGATAGCCACGACCAGCGGCGAGGTGCGATTACCCGGCAGCCCGCCGACACTGTGTTTGTCAAATACCTGCTGATTTCCCGGCCAGCTTAAACGTTTGCCATGTTCGACCATCGCTCGGGTCAGGCCGATAATTTCATCCGTATTAAGGCGGCTACCTGCACAGATACTTAAAAAACTGGCGATTTCAATATCGCTATATCGATGTTCGCTAATATCGGAAATGATTGCCCCGATTTCTTTATCGCTTAGCGCGTGGCCATAAATCTTTTTACGTAATGTATGAAGGGAGGTCACTACCGGCGCATGGCCGATAAAAACCTTTGCTCCTGACGTAACTTGCAAGCGTGTTAAGGCAATTCGGGATAAACCAACATGGTTTCGAGGAAAACTTTTTTTATCGACAACGTTCAGCGTAGCAATTAGCGTTTTTCCGCCCGCCTTGAGCTGTACACGTGAACTGGCATCAAAGCCTTCAGCACGACAAACATGACAATCATCGCGCATGTAGACCACAGGTTCCTGATGGGTATCAATCCCCATATCAGTCACAATGAGATGCTCAGAGTTCACCGGTCCCTCCTTTACACGTTTTAAAATAAAGGTCGATCTGTTGGTGAAGGCCTATTCACAGGCAGCAATGAATTCAGTTTACGATCAACAAAATAACACCGAACCCATTACAACTGCAAAAGCCAAGCAATAGATATTAATTATGTTTACTGATATTTGCCGGAGATTCATGGCTCCGTTGTGATCATTGCCTGTGATCCCTTCCCGCCCTAAAACAAGCCTTGTGTACCAAGCTTAATGGTGAGACCTATTTAGAGGAGATCAAAGTGTTCCTGCTGAGCGCTGCCAGCCTCGACGAAAGCCCACATATTAAAACGCCCCCAGTACAATCGCACTGGGGGCGTATAACTCTAATATGTAAAGCTATGAAAGTTCTAATAGCGACGTTAGTCCCTTGCCTTTATAGCTTAGTCAGTCCGGCAACGTGATATTTAGCTCAAGTACAGAGCAGTTATTACTGTCATCCAGCTGAACAGATACATCATCCTGATCCACCTTCACATACTTGCGGATGACATCAAGAATTTCCTGCTGCATCTGAGGGATATAATCAGGCTGCTTGCGCTGTCCACGTTCATGGGCAACGATGATTTGCAGACGTTCCTTTGCCGCAGCTGCTGTATTACCGGTTTTTTTAGAGCGAAAATAATCAAAAATACTCATGCGCTAGCTCCCAATAAACGCTTGAAAAAGCCCTTTTTCTCGACATTTAAAAAACGGTGACCAATTTCATCACCCAACAGGCGCTGAACTGCATCACTATAAGCCTGGCCAGCTGTAGCCTGTGAATCAAGTATCACCGGCGCCCCTTGGTTTGAAGCTTTCAACACAGCCTCGGACTCAGGGATTACACCCAGCAGAGGGATAGCCAAAATGTCTTCCACATCGCTAACACTCAGCATCTCGCCGTCATTAACTCGTGAAGGATTGTAGCGGGTAATGAGCAGGTGTTCTTTAATCGGCTCTTTACCCTGTTCGGCACGCTTGGATTTACTCTGCAAAATACCCAAAATTCGATCCGAATCACGTACCGAAGAAACTTCCGGGTTGGTGACCACAATAGCCTCATCAGCAAAATACAGCGCCATTTGCGCGCCTTTTTCAATACCCGCTGGTGAATCACAAACAATGAAGTCGTAATTGGTTGAAAGCTCATCCAATACTTTTTGCACACCCTCCTGGGTAAGCGCATCTTTATCACGCGTTTGCGACGCGGCCAAAATGTAAAGATTGTCGGTGCGCTTATCTTTAATCACCGCCTGACTCAGTGATGCCTCACCGTTAATCACATTCACAAAGTCATACACGACACGTCGCTCACAACCCATAATTAAATCCAGGTTTCGCAAACCTACGTCAAAATCAATAATAATTGTCCGGTGGCCCTGCATGGCCAAACCCGTGCCAATCGCTGCACTTGTGGTGGTTTTACCCACACCGCCTTTTCCTGATGTTACAACAATAATTTTGGCCACAAACGGCTCCTTTAACAGATGACTAAAGAGGAATTACTTTTAGCGTATCGTCTTGTAAATAGACCTGCGCTGATTGCTTACGAATACTCTCGTCTAACGACTCACTGAGCAAAAAATTACCGGCCACCGAGACCAACTCGGCGTCCATTTGCTGACAAAAAATACGCGCTTCGGTATCACCGTAAACGCCAGCCAGCGCCCTGCCACGAAGCGCACCATAAACATGTATATTGCCATCGGCAAGCACCTCAGCGCCCTCACTCACCTGCGAAAGAACAATCAGATCCGCCCCTTCAGCGTAGACCTGCTGACCAGAGCGAACCGGGCGAGTAATGACTTTACTGGGTCGCTGGACGACTTTTTCCTGAACAACGGTTTTAATTTCCACCTGAACTTCCGGGTCTGCCTGTGTGGCTGGCTCAGGGGCCTCAAATGAAACCGCTCGAACACTGGCACTTGAGTCCGGCAACGAAGCCAACCCGGTGTCAGCAATAGCACTGGCAAATTCATCGCTCGCGCCTTTAAAGCCAACCGGCTGCAATCCCAGCTCAGAACACTGTTTAATCAACAAACGAAAATCTACCGGCGAACCGTCATTAGCCAGTTTTCCAACATTAATTAAGACGGGTGAGTTTGCGAAAAACTGCGGCGCCTGCAGGATTTTTTGTTCCAGCTGTGTCGAAAAACTATCCGGCAGATAGCGATAAATATCTAAAACAACAACTGTAATGGTACTTCCTTTAAGCTGGAAATCAGCATGACTCATAGGAGGGTATATTCCATAAATAAAACGAGAGCGCCATTATCTAGTCAGCTACTGAATAGTCAACCAATGCTTACCGCTATCATTAGAAAAAACAGACCTTATTTTGCTATCAATTTTACAGCCCTGAGAAACCACCGAGATTCTGACAGCAGGAGCTGTTTCTTGAAGCCACGACAGAAACTCATGTGGTTAAAGCACGTTCTCACCAACATCCGGCAGACATCAGTAACCAACAAGTCGCTAGAAGGTAAGGGACAACATGACTAACGATAAATTCACAGTGAATAAAAAATTAGCCGAACAGCTATCACTGCTTAATTTAAAGGGTATGAAAACAAAAAAGCCCAGCATAAATGCTGGGCTTTTAATGTATGGCGGAGGGGGAGAGATTCGAACTCTCGGACGGTCGCCCGTCGCCGGTTTTCAAGACCGGTGCTTTCGGCCACTCAGCCACCCCTCCAGAAGTGGGTGCGATATTACCGTAACAGTTCATAGAGTCAATACTCTTGCTTTGAATTTGGGTATTTTCTTCGTTATGATCTGACCTGCTTTACAAAACGTAACTGAGAATGATTAATAAAGGTCTTGAAACCAAGAACTTTGCACCAATTTATTACTCTTAAAGCTAGATTCATTTAATTACGGAGTTTTGATATGCCAACTAATTTTGACGCCATTGCCTCGAGTCGTGGTTCATCGCTCGAGATCAATAAGGTATTACGTAACACTTACGCTCTGCTGGGTGCTACATTGCTTTTCAGTGCTGTCACTGCGTCTATTTCCATGGCTATGGGTCTGGGTCATGGTATTGGGTTGATCATGAGCTTGGCAGCAATTGGTATTATTTGGTTTGTCATTCCCCGCACAGCAAACTCAGAGAAAGGCATTATTGCTGTTTTTGCTTTCACTGGTCTGCTTGGCGCAGCACTTGGCCCAACGCTGAATCACTATCTGCAACTGGCTAATGGCGGAATGATTATCGTCCAGGCGCTGGGCAGTACCGCGCTGGTGTTCTTTGCTCTGTCTGCCTACGTACTGACAACCCGTAAGGATTTTTCCTTCATGGGCGGTTTCCTGATGACAGGTTTGATTATTGCCATCGTCGCGATGCTAGGTCTCTGGGTTGCCAGCTTCTTCGGCGTCCACATTCCTGGTGCACAACTGGCCATCAGCGCCGTTGTTGCATTGCTAATGTCAGGCTTCATCCTGTTTGATACCAGCCGTATTGTGAACGGTGGTGAAACCAACTACCTGCTGGCCACAACAGCCTTGTATCTGGATATTTACAACCTGTTCGTGAGCCTTCTGCACCTGATCGGCGCATTCAGCAACAACGATTAACCAACAGTAAGTTAGCGTTTCTAAAACCCCGTTCCACTCAGGTGTGACGGGGTTTTTATTTTTCGGATAATAAATAGATGAAATACTCTCTCGCTATCTATGGCGCCCCCTATTCCAGCCAGGCTGCTGAAACGGCCTTTAGTTTTGCCCAGGCTGCTATCGCCCGGGGCCATCATATCTATCGGCTGTTTTTCTATCTTGATGGTGTTCACAACGCCTCAAACCTGGCAACGCCACCACAGGATGAAACAGATATCCCTGCACGCTGGCAGCAACTCATCAAAACCCACCAGATAGACGCCGTGGTTTGTATCGCCGCCGGTCTACGCCGTGGCTTACTGGATGAAGTTGAACAGCAGCGCTACGAAAAACCCAGCAATAACCTAAGCGACAGTTTCACGCTTTCCGGCTTGGGACAGCTGATTGATGCAGGTACCCAGTCTCACCGTTTAATTACCTTTGGGGCTTAACCATGGAAACCTCCAAAACCATTCTGATTGTTAATCGCAAAGCCCCCTTCGGCAGCGCTTTTGCCAAAGAAGCCTTGGATGTAGGCTTGATTGCTGCCGCCTTCGGACAAAAACTCGGCATGTTGTTTATGGATGACGGCGTTTATCAACTACTCAAGCAGCAGGATCCGGCCGACATCAATCAAAAAAACAGCTCTCAAACGCTACCGATGTTGGAAATGTATGACGTCAAAGAGGTTTACGTGGAAGCTGAATCGCTACAGGCAAGAAACCTGAGTGCTGCAGATTTACTCATACCCGTCGACATTATCGATAGCCAAACCACCTCTGAGTTACTGGAACAGCAGGACATCCTGCTGAATTTCTAATGATTCTGCATACCGTTAATAAATCACCGTTTCAAAATAGCAGCCTCGCCTCCTGCCTGCGCGTTGCCCATGCTGACGCCGGTATTTTACTGATAGAAGACGGCGTTTACGCCGCCTGCGAGACACCTGACAGCTTAATCACCGAGCAAGCAATCTCACAGTACAAGGTCTACGCACTTGAACCCGACCTAAAGGCAAGAGGTCTGCTGGAGCGCGTAAAACCCGGGATTACACTGGTGGACTATGACGGTTTTGTGGCTCTGACTGAGCAATTTCGTACCGTGCAAAGCTGGTACTAGCAATCACTGTCGGCTTGCTTTTCATACGGTAACCAACAGCGTTAAGATTGTGTGCTGACGTGTTACAAATTAGCCTTGTAAGGCGACCTTGAATTTTTTTGCTTACCTGAAATTTCAACAACCTACCGGAAATTATTAGCGTACCCCATGCCGGAAATACTCAAAGACAACGAAGGTTATCTGAAAAACCTCGCCGACTGGTCAGAACAAGCCGCCGAGGAAATTGCCGCCGCCGAAGGTATTACACTGACCGACGAGCACTGGGAAGTAATTCACCTGTTACGCGATGTACATCAGGAATTTCAGCACACGCCCATCACCCGCGTGTTTGTGAAATTGATGGGCGAACGGTTAGGCAAGGATAAAGGCCGCAGCATTTACCTATTGAAACTATTTCCGGAAACTCCCATGCGCAAATCCTGCAAAATTGCCGGTTTGCCAAAGCCGACGAACTGCATGTAGGCTGAAAACACGACAACTGCAACTGACTGCATAAGAACCGCTGTTTCCCCCTTTGAATTTCCGTACAACATGGTATGATGCCGGCCTCTTAACTGAAAGCAGTTTAAGAGCCAATGGTGAACCACAGGAACCATACAGTTTCTGCATCCGTAGCTCAGCTGGATAGAGTACTCGGCTACGAACCGAGCGGTCGGAGGTTCGAATCCTCCCGGATGCGCCATATTAAAAAGCCCGCTCTCGTTAATCTGAGAATGCGGGCTTTTTAATGCCTGAAATAGAGCGAAGGAATCAACCGTCGCCTTTTGCCAAAAAGAGCCAGGTTTTCACCACCGTATCGGGATTCAGTGAAACACTTCCAATACCCTGCTCCATCAGCCATTTGGCCAAATCTGGATGGTCCGAAGGGCCCTGCCCGCAGATACCAATATACTTGCCCTGCTTGCGACAGGCCTGAATCGCCATACTCAGCAGCACCTTCACCGCCTCATTCCGTTCATCAAACAAATGCGCAATAATGCCCGAATCACGATCCAAGCCCAGTGTCAGCTGCGTCATATCGTTAGAGCCAATGGAAAATCCGTCGAAGTGTTCGAGAAACTGCTCAGCCAGCAACGCATTACTGGGAATTTCACACATCATAATCACGCGTAAGCCATTCTCGCCGCGCGTTAAACCATTCTGCGATAACCGCTTAACCACCGCTTCGGCTTCATCAACCGTACGGGTAAAGGGCACCATGACCTCAAGATTAGTCAGCCCCATTTCGTCACGAACAAATTTCACCGCTTCACACTCCAGCTTGAAGCATTCCGCAAAATCCTCGGAAATATAGCGCGAGGCACCACGAAAACCGAGCATTGGATTTTCTTCATCCGGCTCATATAACTCGCCGCCCAGCAGATTGGCATACTCGTTGGATTTAAAATCCGAGAAACGCACAATCACAGGCTTGGGGGCAAAAGCCGCCGTCAGCGTTGCAATGCCTTCTATCAGCTTTTGGCGATAAAAATCGACCGGACTATCATAGCCAGCAATGTAACCATCAATTTGCGCTTTTAATTCAGCCGGTAACCTGTCGTAATTGATTAACGCCTTTGGGTGCACACCAATCGTACTATTAATCACAAACTCCAAACGTGCCAAGCCAACCCCCGCATTGGGGATAAAGTGGAAGTCAAAGGCACGATCCGGCGTTGCCACGTTCATCATAATTTTGAAGGGTAACGCCGGCATGTTATCAAGATCAGTGGTATGCACCTCAAAATCCAGCAAGCCATCGTAGATAAAACCGCTATCACCTTCCGCGCAGCTAACCGTCACCGCCTCAATGTCCATCAGTTTTTGAGTCGCATCACCACAACCGACGACCGCAGGCACACCTAGTTCGCGAGCAATAATCGCTGCATGGCAGGTACGGCCACCCCGGTTGGTGACAATGGCTGAGGCACGTTTCATAACCGGCTCCCAGTCCGGATCGGTCATTTCTGTCACCAAGACATCGCCCGCCTGCACCTGATCCATATCGGCTAAATCATCAACGATACGCACGCGACCACTGCCAATACGCTTGCCAATGGCCCGTCCCTGCACCAACACTTGGCCAGTTTCCTTTAACTCGTAGTTTTTCAGTTGCACCTTAGAGGAACGACTTTGCACCGTCTCCGGCCGCGCCTGCACAATGTATAATTTGCCGGTCACCCCATCCTTGGCCCATTCAATATCCATAGGCCGTTGGTAATGCTGCTCAATAATTAACGCCTGTTTCGCCAACTCATGGACTTCATCATCGCGCAACGAAAAGCGCATACGGTCAGACGCTGGCACATCCACCGTTTTCACCAGCTCATTATTATCGTCCGTGTCATAAATCATCTTGATGGCTTTGCCGCCCAGCGTACGCCGCAAAATAGCTGGACAGTCCTGCTTTAACGACGGTTTGAACACATAAAACTCATCCGGGTTAACCGCACCTTGCACCACGGTTTCGCCTAAACCATAGGCCGAGGTAATAAACACCACCTCCTCAAAACCGGACTCGGTATCAAGCGTAAACATCACGCCGCTTGCCGCTGACTCGCTGCTCACCATGATTTGCACCGACGCTGACAACGCCACTTCGCTGTGATCAAAGCCCTGATGTACGCGGTAGGCAATCGCCCGATCATTAAACAACGAAGCAAAAACTTCCTTAATCGCTTTTAACACCTGCGCACGGCCACGCACATTGAGAAAAGTTTCCTGCTGTCCGGCAAAGGACGCATCGGGCAAATCTTCAGCGGTCGCGGAAGATCGTACTGCCACAGCCAATTGCTCATTACCCGCCTGTAGCTGTGAGAGGTAAGCCAAAATATCAGCTTCAAGCGCAGGTTGTAACGGTGCGTCAATAATCCACTGACGAATATCACTGCCCGCTGCCGCCAATGCATTCACATCCTCGACATCAAGCTCGGCAAGCTTGCTTTTGATACGCTCAACTAAATTATTTGTAGACAGAAAATCACGGTAAGCATCCGCTGTCGTTGCAAAGCCGGTCGGGACGGAAACACCCAGCGCACTCAGATGACTGATCATCTCGCCCAGTGATGCATTTTTTCCGCCAACCCGGCCCACATCGTTGATGCCAACCTGCTCCAGAGAAACCACCCAGTCGTTCACACTGCCTCCTTTTATCCAACCTGAAACGATACCCATCATTTCAAAACGCCGACAGGAAAACCTTCCCCGCGGCTTTTTCGCAACTCATCTGACGCCGGGGATGAACAAAAAAATACCCCCTGATGTTCGCTAACCCAACGAGTTCGAGTTTTATTGAAATGACAATATAAACAAAAACCCGCTTCCGCTATGCTTCTATTCATACGCTTTTTTCAGAGATCTGCAACCGATGAAACGTCAGGTTTATTTTATTTCAGATGGCACCACCATCACTGCCGAGACACTGGGCAAAAGCCTGCTTACCCAGTTTGAGCAAATCGACTTTGAACTCATCACCTTGTCCATTTAGCTGATATCACACACATTATCGGTACTCGGGACGAAAAATATTACTGCATTATTGGGCAAAATAACGCAACCAACTGTTTTTAAATGATTTTTACGTGTCCGTTTTTGTAAGGATTTTGAGAATATCGGTACTTCACAAAATTTGTATATTGAAAACAGCAAAAAGGACACGTACGATATTGAGATCAAACCGCTAAGGAGTAGCGTAAGCCTATGAATTTAAATGGATTCCCGCCTTTTTACCCACTGTCACCTATAACATATTATGGGTCAAACGGGTCCATATCCCACTGTTAGAGTACAACTATGAAAACCATAGCCACTCTTCTTGTAGCAATCTTACTGGGGTTCTTTTTAAAAGTAGGAGTTGCCGAAGCCGAACGTAGCCTTTCAGTAAACATTGTTGATGAGTGCTTTGAACAATATGAGAGCCCTACACAAGACCAGGAAGCAGCTTGCTATACCGCCCCACAACAGAGCTTTGTATATCGCTTGGTTGCAGCATTAAACTTTCAACCACATTTGTGGAAAAACAATAACGAACGTTGTGCTAACCCCAATGAAAAAAGAAACGAAGATTACTTTCAATGCCATTGGTGGAATCAATATGCACTCTAACAAGTGGGTCGGGCGGGACTGCGTTCCGCTTTGCTTCACTTGCCCCGCACCCTAAGCGTTACATGAAAACAGAGCCGGGATTATGAAAGTTGCTCAGCTAAGAAAAGACGTTAAAGGGCTTTCTCAACCAGTTCTGAAAGGACTTGGCTTTACCCAGGTGGGGGAGCTGGGAGAGCATTTTAAGGCTAATGAAAACGGCAATCTGGTTGCCTTGCTCATAGAGGAATCAAAAGGTAACTCGTCTTTTTCAATTTCGGTGAGGGTTTTCGTCCGGTGCGAAAACATCGAGTCCATTTTTAAAGAAGCTGATCCAGACTCGAAGTACACGCTCAATAAGCTGTTGGCGAGTGAAACCATAAGTTTCGACGATTACAGTAGGGGAAAGGTTGAATCAGTACTGCATAGTCTTATCGAAAACGAGGCAATGTCATTTCTTACCCAATATGGATCCTATGCAGCAATAGTCTCCAATTTGACCAAAAGCGATTATCGGGAGTGGATTACCTCAGATAAGGTCGCGCAGCTTAAGGTCAGGCTAGGTTCCGTTTCATTGGAGAGTGACTTGAAGGCTTTAGCTGAAACAAAAATTGAAGCTTCGAAATTCTGTGACAAACCTTGGGCAGGCCCCAATAGAGAAGTTATCAGGAGACTATGTGCAGCCGTATAGCTCTGCATGTAACAAGGTGGTCAACGGGACTCCAACTACGCGTTGCTCCGTTGGCGCCCATTACCACTGGCGTTATGGGTTCCTCAAGTTTGTCTCAACATCCATGCGCTTGTGCAGGACACGGACAACCTCTATTTTGGCATTGCTAAGGCTTCGATAGAAAATTATATGGCTGGCGTTGGGAAATTTTCGATATCCCAATTTGATAAAATCACATTTTGTTCCAGCTTCGGGAGTATTTGCCAGCAAATGGAATGCATCATCAAATTGTTTCAAATAAATTCGACGCTGCTCTTTTCCCCACTTTCGCTGGGTATAGGCAGCAATGGATTTCAAATCCGCTTTGGCTTTATTGGTTAAAGTAAATGCTCCCATTAGCCAAGTTCATCATCCAGTTCATTCATCAATGCTTCATAGCTGTATGCAGCAGCTCCACTATTCTCGCCTTCTTCCAGCAGTTTGCGCAGCGTTGCAATTTTCTGTTCGTTGTCCTCCAGCAGTCTCAAGGCTGCACGGACTACCTCGCTAGTAGAGGCATACCTACCGTCTGCTATCTGCTGGGCTATAAAGCCGTCAAAGTGCTCACCAAGGGTAATGCTTGTGTTTTTAGGCATGGGCCACCTCGTCTATACCAATATATACCAAATACTGGTATAAAACCCATAACAAGTCAATCAACTACGCGCCGTTGGCGCCAGAAGCAGCAAAGCTGTGCCGGTTATTGAGGCGTTAAACGCTTCTAAGTTATATGTAATGGAATATAAAAGTAAAAAATGGAATCACGTCTACACTTTCAGCTTAGGTTGGCTAATAGCCATTACAAGCCTTCTGTGATCTACGACACTTGTTCAATGTGGCTTGGACATCCAGGAGTCGAGTTTTTACAATCAAATCACCGGTTAAAAACAGCTCTCCTCACTTTTCCAATGCTTGGAGTTTACTGTGTTGCCTTATACAAAAAGAAACGCAATGCTTAACCTAGAAACATTTAACAAGTAGCTCGTGTGGAACTGCCCCCTTTATCGAACCTGAAACGATACCGATCATTTCAAAACACCGACAGGACAACCTCCCCCGCGGCTTTTTCGCAACTCATCTGACGCAGGGTCCGAACAAAAAAATACCCCCTGATGCTCGCTAAACCAACGAGTACGACTTTTATTGAAATGACAATATAAACAAAAACCCGCTTCCGTTATGCTTCTATTCATACGCTTTTTTCAGAGATCTGCAACCGATGAAACGTCAGGTTTATTTTATTTCAGATGGCACCGCCATCACTGCCGAGACACTGGGTAAAAGCCTGCTCACCCAGTTTGAGCAAATCGACTTTGAATTCATCACCCTGCCCTACGTTAACAGCACCGAACAAATCACCAACATCATCGAACTCATTACAAGCAATCAGCGTAAACAAGGCACCTTACCCATATTGATTGTGACTATTGTCGACACCAAACTGCGGCAGCAGCTCAAACAGTGCGACGCCTTTATTGTCGATATTTTTTCAGCCTTTTTAACGCCACTGGAAATGGAACTCAACGCCCCATCGGTATCCGCCACCGGCGCCCAACGCAATATTGATCATCACCAGTATGCCGACCGTATCGACGCCGTACACTTTGCCATCGACAATGATGACGGCGCAATTACCCGTGAATACGACCAGGCTGACATTATTCTGGTCGGCGTCTCGCGCTGTGGTAAAACGCCCACCAGCCTCTACCTGGCACTGCAATTTGGCATTAAGGCAGCCAACTACCCACTCACCGAAGAAGACTTTGGCAGTTTTCAGCTACCGGCCGTCTTAAAACCCTACAAAAATAAACTCTATGGCCTCACCATCAACCCGCTACGCCTGCAAAGCATTCGACAGGCTCGCCAGGCGAACAGCCGTTACGCCTCAATGCCGCAGTGCCAGCGAGAAGTACGCGAAGTAGAAGCCGTTTTCCGAAAAGAGCGCGTGCCCTTTATGGATACCAGCAACGCCTCCATCGAAGAAATCTCAACCCGCATCATGGACGCCGCCGGTTTACGCCGTTAACGCTATATTGCTGAGGGGATATTTTTTTGATTTCAAAATCCAATAGAATAGCACCCCACTCTATTAACCAATTGGCCCTGACATGATTTTCGCCCCTGATTTTTTCCCTCTTTGGCTATTACTGCTTACCTCCACCGTGGGGGCACTTGGTTTTTTGCTGGCTTTGATTAAAGCCCCCTGGCAGCTAATCGCCCGCAACAGCGAGCGCCAGCACCTGGTGTTTGGCGCCAGCATCCTGCTGGGTTTATTCTGGATAATGCGAGTCGAAGCGTTAGAAATTCTCACTTTTCACCCCTTGGTCATGACCGCTATCACCCTCATGCTCGGCTGGCATTTTGCTATGCTGGCAGGGGCCGTTGCCCAGCTGGTGCTGCTGGTGGCAGGCTTCGACCACTGGAGCATGATCGGCGTTAATTATCTTGTCACCGCCATGGTGCCCGCATCATTGAGTTTCGGCATCGTCCAGCTCTGCCAACGTTTGCCGTTTAAAAACTTGTTTGTATTTTTGTTTGGCGCCGGCTTTCTTGGGGCTGCACTGTGCTCGGCCGCTGTCGCTGTCGTCACCGTCAGCCTGCTATTGCTCGCAGGCTATGATTTATCGATGAAAGAAATCGCCCGAGAAGCCCCCATCCTGCTTATTCTGATGTTTCCCGAAGGCTTTATTAACGGCACTATTGTCACCGCCCTAACCGTGTTTAAACCCCATCTGATGAAGACCTTTAATGAAGATGTTTATTTTGGGGACTCAGAGAATAAGCCTTAAGTCCAACAAGCTCAAAATTAGCGGGTATCACACACATTATCGGTACTCGGGACGAAAAATATTACTGCATTATTGGGAAAAATCACGCAACCAACTGTTTTTAAATGATTTTTACGTGTCCGTTTTTGTAGGGATTATGAGGATATCGGTACTTCACAAAATTTGTATATTGAAAACAGCAAAAGGGACACGTACGATATTCAGATCAAACCGCTAAGGAGTAGCGTAAGCCTATGAATTTAAATGGATTCCCGCCTTTTTACCCACTGTCACATATAACATATTATGGGACAAACGGGTCCATATCCCACTGTTAGAAATAAAGTTCCTACAATAAGGTGTAAACATGAAGTTCTTGAGCAGTAAATTGAAATTAGTTCTTATTCTTTTGCTACTGATCAGCGCGCCTGCATTTTCGCAGGAGCGCGGGCCTGAAAAGGGTGAAATTACCCTCGCTTCAGTTCCGTCAGAAATTTGGGGCAGCTACACAATCTCTCAAATGCTTTTTCCCAACGAGCAGTGGAGATTTTATGTTGTGGTCGTTCCAAAAGATGTTCGCCAAGGCACCCTGATCGAGATGGCAAAGGATTTTTACAGCAAGTTTCCCAAAACAAGAGCGAGGTTCTTCAGCGATAAGAAGCACATTCAGCAGTATGTGGATCGAGACAGATACGTTAATGACAGAACTGGCAACGTAGCTGAAGTCGCCTTCCCTGATAGCACTTGGGTCAAAAATCACCTGCTTGGCAACATTAATAACAGGTCAAAAAAATACAATAGGCAGTGGATGCTTGAGAACCGATACGGCTCCAGAATTGAGCTCCTCCCATAAGTTAAGCAGAGTTCTGATTCTGGCATTTCTAACAAATGCAGGCATGGCGACGCCTACTGCATTGCGCCTTTGGCTCCATTCCGTAGGCGCGCATGCTGCAAGGTCACATTTTTGGTAAAAAAATATGAAATTCAATAACTTTAAGGTAAACCAGTTTGGGTAATTTTATGTTTAGATTTAGGTCTTCGATTTCGGTTTTTATTAAATCAACCTCTATTGCTATTTTTTTAATTTTTGCATTAACCCCCAAGGTATTTGGCGAATCAAATAAAGATTCATCTTTGCACTATTGGGGTGAATATGAGTCGTGGCAGAAATGGAAAGTCTATGTAATACCAAATCAGATTTCTAAAAAAGAATTTATTCAGCTCGCCGAAAAAGCGTCATTTGAAAACCCGAACCAACGGATTAGATTTTTTGATGATGACAAAAAAATAAGTGAGTATATTGCTGCAGAGAAGTTCGCGTGGGATACCACCGGCCAGGTCCCAAGAGCAAAATTCCCAACTGAATGGCGTAAAAAACACCTTGTCGGCATTATTAATGATAGGTCCGAAAAGAGCTACAATCGGTGGCAGATCATATATAACAAAGGTGGAGTGTCTGAACATATGAAATTCTTAAAATAATCAGAAAGCGAAGCCTGGGGTAGGTGTTTAGTCTTGGGTAAAATCAGTCCTGACAAAATCTTTCGTGCACTTCGAGACTTTTAAGGTTTTTCGTACCAATTTAACCAGTCGCTGTAGTACGTTCCCGGCCCGAGGGCCGTCCACCGGACGCCACTGTCGTGGCGACGCTAAGCTCAGCGTTAAGCAAACAAACACTACTCATCGTACTCGGTGAACTGATTAAAGCTAATAATTGAAGTCAGTTTTTTACCGTATTCAGCACCCGCCTCTGAGTATTTATCCAGTTTTTTTACCAGCTCAAACGGATCATCGGTTTGCATTTTTAACGCTCTGAAACCCTCATAGGCATCACCACGCGCCAGGGTCAGATAGTAATCTCTGACCGAGTCTTTGATGGAGTCGTATTCCTTAACCCAGATGGTTTTATCGCCGCGCAGCTTGCCCGCAGCGATTCGCGGTTCATCTTTATTAAATGACCAAACGCCAAAAACATTATTGGCTTCAAGATAAAACCGCGATGTTGCCCAGGAGCTTTCCAGCGCCGCCTGTGCAATAGCAATACTGCGCGGATGCGGCTTCAACGCCACTAATAGTGCCTGATTATCGGCTGCTTTATAGCGCTCACGTAACCTTGCCAACTTGTTACTCTCCGGTTTACGTTTCGTCTCGCTTACCGCTGTCTGGTATTGCTTATTCAACTCTTCATAGACCGCATCAACTGCGGGAATAATCAGCTGTTTAAAACGTGCTTTTTTCTCTGCTACCGTCATGTCGGGCAACTTTTCGGGCTTTGAGGTTATTTCATAAACCGCACAGGCACTAAATAAGAGGCCTACAACGATAAAAACATACAACAGAAATTTTGTTTTTTTCACAATTTTCCCTGCACTTCAGGCGCTTGTTCTAGCAGATTGGTCACTTTTTAAGACCCCTTTCACACATAGCCTGTGCCCTGTTAAAAAAGAAAGCAACACATTTAGCAGGCCTCGACTAACCAGTTGTCAGCAACAAAAATGACTGTTATTCCACATCCTTGATCTAACTCAAGTTACCGCAAATGCAAATCGTTATTATTAGCGATAAATAGCTTATCGAGATTTGAGTCATCGTTGTGAACAATCCAAAACAGTTCGACCCCAGTCAACACATTGAGATCACCGATATTACGGAAAATACTCGCGGTTTGCTGAGTCGAATTGAATCGTTCTTTGTACGCCAAAAGGATCGGTTAATTTGGGTTCACGCCATGATGTTTGTGGTTTTTGTTGCGCTTATTTTTCTACCGTTATTTCTTTCTGAACCCTCAGAGCAAGCAGGTCCTCTGGATCACTTCACAGAATTTGCTAACTATGCCATGTGGGGGTTGTGGTTCCCGCTGGTGCTTCTCTCCGTTGTCTTTACAGGACGCAGCTGGTGCGGGCTGCTTTGTCCGATGGGAGCGGCATCCGAGTGGGCCAATAAAAACGGACCACAGTTTGCCATTCCACGTTGGCTAAAATGGCAAGGTACGCCCATTGTTAGTTTCATTCTAGTTACCACGCTAGGGCAAACCGTTGGCGTACGTGATCATCCTGAAGCAATTGCTTTGGTCTTTGGTGGCACACTGGGCATGGCTATTCTCATTGGCTTCTTTTTTGGTCGCAACAAACGCGCCTGGTGCCGACACGCCTGCCCTATCGGCCTATTGCTCGGCGTATTCTCACGTGTTGGCGCTATTCAGTTCACGCCAAAGCGACCTAAACCCGGCTGTGAGGGGTATACGGAAAAGGGCATTTGCCCAACCATGATCGATATTACGCGCAAACAGGAATCACGCCACTGCATCGAGTGCTTCCGTTGCGTGAACCCTAAAGCCAAAGGTGGTCTGGCATTAAGGGCGCGACGTCCCGGATTGGAAATTGAAAACATTCACGATCACAATCCGAACTCGGCTGAAGTCTGGTTTCTGTTCCTCGGTATTGGCAGTGCCCTGGGCGGCTTTTTATGGCTGGTGCTGGATCTTTACCAGCAATGGCGCCTCGGCGTTGCCGGCTGGTTTATTGATCACGAACTGTGGTGGATTGGTGACGCTGGCCCCTGGTGGCTGATGAGCGTACACCCTGAACGCCGCGAAGTGTTCACCTGGCTCGATTTCATTATGATTGTCGGCTTCATGAGTCTCTGCGCAATCACATTAGCAGCGATCCTGTGGAGCATGACAGCACTTGGCGCCAAACTTTCCGACGCGTTATCTCAGTCCGACCACTATCCCCCATTAACCCTTAAGCAGCGCATGATCGAACAGGGCTACCAATACGCACCGGTGGCACTGATCTCACTGGTCTTAGGGCTGGGCGCAGAATTATTTGAGCCATTACGGCTGATTGGTTTAAACAGTACCGGCATCAGTTGGGCCAAGGGTACATTGTTTGTGATGAGCCTGCTGTGGAGCGTCTTTCTCGGCAATAAAATCCTTGCTCGCCAAGGCGTTGCGGCTTATCAACGCTGGTTGCCTTTAGTCCCCGGCATAGCGGGAAGCAGTGTAATCGCTACGCTTTGGTGGCTTGCCCTATTTAATTAGCCATCTTTGTCTGCCAGGACAGAGGCTTACGTTATTTACATCACAAATGAGAACCATTATCATCCACAAGCTAGAGACACCGATATGTTAGTTAATAGTCTTTTTAACAAATCTCGTTTCATTAAACCGTCTACAAAAACCCTGGCTCTGGTCAGCGTATTGACTTCATCCAGCCTATGGGCCGGCGATGTCGAAATAGGCAGCGTTGAGCAAAGCGGTATGGAAATCGCGGCCGTTTATATTCAGCCCGTCACCATGGAACCCATGATGCCAGGCATGAGTGCCGATGCGGATATTCACCTGGAAGCGGATATTAAAGCACTGGCTGACAATCCAAACGGATTTGATGAAGGCGCATGGATACCTTATCTGACGGTAAGCTACACCATCAGAAAACAAGGATCAGACTGGGCAACACAGGGCACATTTATGCCCATGGTGGCATCGGATGGCCCTCATTACGCACAAAATATCAAGCTCGATGGCGCTGGCCGTTATCAGCTGAGCTACCATATCGATCCGCCACCGAGGGCTGGTTTTTATCGCCATACAGACCGTGAAAGTGGCACGGGTGAATGGTGGCAACCGATTGATCTGGAATGGGATTTTGTATTCGCCGGTTACGGCAAGAAAGGCGGCTACTAGCTCTTTCAGCGAAGAGTTTAGGGCCGAAAGGGAATCATGGGCTGTCATTTATGGCGCCCCATTTTGGTAAATAATAAACTCTATAAACTGAAGGACCCCAAATGACGCGCTCTTTTGCATTTAAACCTCACGCACTATTGGCCGCCCTGCTGGCTACCCCTGCTCTTCCTGCACTGGCAGAAACAGCTGAAGAAGGCTTTTCAGGTAATCTGAGAGCCGGGTACATCAGCTCTGAAGATGGTGCCGGTATCCGCACTAAAAGCTCAGCCATTGGTGGTAAATTTGGTTACGTTTCTCCGCAGTGGAGCGGTATTAACGTTGGTGCCACCGTCTATGCCACAGAAGAGCTGGGCAAGGACGATGAAGGGTCTTTCTTTGGCGCCGACGGCGACGGTTATAGCCTCCTTGGTGAAGCTTATTTGCAGGCAACACTGGGAAGCACATCAATCAAGGGCGGCCGTTTTGAGTATGACTCCCCTTACGCTGATACCGATGATATCCGCATGATTCCAAACACCTTTCAGGGCGTTGTATTAAGCAATACCAGTCTTGCTGACACGACTATCCATGCCGGTCACCTGAGCAAGTGGGCAGGTGTTGATACCGACGAGCCAGAGGAGTTCAGACACCTGACAGACGATGGTGTTAACTTTATCGGTGTTGAATACGAAGGCATCGATTCCGTGGCGCTGCAAGCCTGGTACTACGACGCCAAAGATTTAGCTCAACTGAGCTACATTGAGGCAATCTACAGCACCGACACGTTTGAAATAGGCGCCCAGTTCGCCAAACAGGATGATGACACCTCTGACAACTCTGGCCCTGACGGTGATGCATACGGTATCTTCGGTAGCATTAACGTTGCCGATTTTATACTGACGGCCGCCTACAATGATGTTGACGGTACTGTCACCAATGGTTTCGGTGGCGGCCCTTTCTTCACCTCAGCTGATGATCTGACCATTGACGGCACCGAAGATCAGGACGCTCTGGCGCTGGGTGTTGAATACGGTGGTATCGATAACCTGACCATTGGCGTGCTGAATGTTGAGTTTGATAAAGGCGAAGATGAAATCGATTATTACGCCGCCTACCAAATGAACGAAAGCCTGAGCTTTGAGCTGATTCATGCCGACCTTCACGATGACGGCCAATCAACTCGCCTGATTGCTAATCTGGCTTTCTAGACCCGTTTTTAAAAGCGGCAAAAAAACCGCCACAAAAGTTGAGATTCAGAAAAAGGACGACGTCAAAAGCGTCGCCCTTTTTCATCTTTGAAATAGTGGCTATAAAGCCGCTTTCGCGTTAGATTGTCTCGATAATGTTAAGACAATCAGGCCACTCAATGGATAACACTCAATACTTCTACCGCACCGTTATTTTCACCCGCCACGGCGATCAAATTGCTTTGGCAAATATCGACAATCCCCAACAAACCACCCCGCTTGAAGAGTGGCTTGGCCTGGTTATTTCTCTGGCGGATGGCCAGCACAGCATTCAACAGCTGATTGATTTTTTAGCGGCACAATATTCACAGGTTCCCGAAAAATTAGAGGACACCGTACACTCCGTTATTGAGCGTTTGACCGATAGCCAAATGCTGCAACTGAGCGATCATGCCATCGATTTACCCTACTATCTTGCATCCCCCATCGAAGAGTTAGACCTTGAAAAAGCTCGCGCACTGATCAAAGAACATCAGCAAAGCGTGCATTAATCCAGTACTGCATCAACCCGTGTGAGGCATAAAATGAAAAAGCTAAAGAATGAGAAAGAGCTGCTAAAAAAAGCCATTGCTGACGGCATAAGGTATGGCGAAGCACGGGGGGTTGTGGAGTTCGAAGCAACCGACTCAGCCAACGAAAAAATACTTTATATCTATCGGCTATTGGTTCACGACAAGGTGATTCAACCTATTCCGGAAGATCAGGTGTCACTGAAATCCATCAGCCATAAACTGGCAATCTGGGCATCGAAAAATAAATAACCTCAAAAGGTCGAAAAAGGTTTAAGGCTCACTAACTACAAGTGCAATACGAGCCCTAAACCTGACCGGTTAACGCGCTTATTTATCCCACACCGTTAGCTGGGTAAGGTCCTTTTCCCGTCGTGGCAGCAAGCTCGCTACGCCATAGCCGATCACAAACATCACCAGATTACCGATAATGCCGGTGTAATACAGATCAAAGGGCACACTCAGGCTTTCCGGTACCAGCCCATTCTTGGCGAGAATTGTCCAGGCCGTAAAGACCATAGTAAAGACAATGCCCACCCAGACCGAGCGCGCATCGCCCTTGCGGGTAAAAAAGCCCAGCAAATACATGCCCAACAAACCTCCCGCCAATAAAGAGACCAGAACGGTAGCTGTATCCTGCAGGGTTTTGGTTTCGGCATGCGCCAAATAAATGGCCCCCGCAATCATAAGGCAGGCCGTTATCGACGCCACCACCCAGGCCGCTCTCAGGTAATGCTTATCGTCTTTGCCCTTATTGAAATGGCGACGATAAATATCAACGATAGTGACCGTGGAAATGGCATTAATACTCGAATCGAGTGATGACATTGCCGCCGCACCCGCAGCCGCAATCACCAGTCCCACTAGGCCCGGTGGCAAATAATGGGTAATAAAGTACGGCAGAATGCCCTCAGCTTTTCGCTCGCCCGCCAGCATCTGCGCCGCCTCAAGCGTTGGGAACTCCTGAAAAAAGACAAATAGACTGGTGCCGATAAACATAAAAAAGGCCCAGATTGGCAAACTTGAACAAACGGCAACCCACATTGCCTTACGCGCTTCTTTTGTGCTTTTGGCCGCACAATAGCGTTGCACCGTATTCTGGTTAGCACTGTATTCCGTTAACCATACCGTTAAGCCCAACAGTAGCATCATGGTGCCGGTTTTATCTAACAAGGAGATATCCCAGCTTACCGGCTGTAACGCGCCCTCTGTTAATTCAGCAAAGGCGAACTTGCCCTCCTGTGACGCCACCTCAAAGATCTGCGCAAAACCACCCGGCAGCTCAGCAACAATAACCCACAGGCAGAAGATACCGCCAAATACCAACACCACGGTTTGAATCACATCCGTCCAGATCACTGCGTCAATGCCACCAATAATGGTATACAGCGCCACAAAGCCACCACTGATGACAATGCAGGTCGTGGCATCCAGCCCGGTCATTTCCTGAATCAGCAACGAGAGTAGATACAAAATAATGCTCACCCGTACCAGCTGGCCAACAATAAAGGCAACGGCACCGTAAACACGTATCGAGGGACCAAAACGGTCCTCAAGATACTGATAAGCGGACGTGATCTTGCCGCGCCTGAAAAAGGGTAAAAACACATAAGCCGCAATGGCAACCCCCAAAGGCAACATCAGGTTTGGTAAATAGCGCAGCCAAGCCGTTTTGTAGGCATCGCCAGGGTAGGCCAGAAATGAAATCGAGCTGATCGAGGTGCCCACCAGGCTCAGGCCAATGACCCAACCCGCAAAGGAACGGCCACCCACAAAATACTCTTCGGTGCTGGTATTTTTACGGGAAAAATAAACACCCATTGCCAACATGCCGAATAGATAAATCAGCAATGCGGTGATATCAAGCCAATGTAAGGTCATAAAACAGGTTCCGGTTGTTGAAGCCTGCGCATTGTTGTGGGTACGGGACTAAGATGCAAGTTATGCCGATTTACAAGGCTAAAAATGTCATCAAACCGCCATAAAAATGTCATTTCGCGGACATATCCAAGCTCTATCTTAAGCGGCATGCAAACAACACCTCGATTTCTTGAAAGCCTCCATCAAGTTGATCTGCGCATGATGTTGTGGTGCTCTAAATCCCGCCATCACAACATTCTGGTTCAACTGGCAAAACAAATTTCTCGCTCAGGTGATGGGCTGATACAAGTTTTATTGCCATTAGGACTTTTTGCACTCAGCGTTGATGACAGCCTACTGTTCTTAAAAATGGTGATCACCGCATTTTTAATTGAACGTCCACTCTATTGGCTACTGAAAAACACCTTAAAACGACACCGCCCCCCGGAATCAATCCCCGATTTCCAGGCCGTCATCACCGCCTCCGATAAATTTAGCTTTCCATCAGGCCATACAGCGGCAGCCTTTTTGTTAGCCACACTGGCCCTGCTAACCTACGGGATGACAGCCTGGATACTACTTCCCTGGGCGCTGTGCGTTGGTGCATCACGCGTGGTATTAGGTGTACACTTTCCCGGCGATATTCTCGCTGGCGCGACGCTGGGTACCGTCATTGGCTTCTTTACTGCCTCACTTTTTTAACTTTACGTCGGGATCGCATGGCAAAACTTAATATCCTCTACGGTGTTCAAGGCACAGGCAACGGTCATATCAGCCGAGCACGCATGATGGCAAAGTATTTTGCCGAGCAGGATGCCAACATCACTTTTCTTTTTTCCGGTCGTGCCAATAAAGACTATTTTGATATGCAGGTGTTTGGCGATTACCTGCACCGCCGAGGGCTGACCTTCACCACTGACGCTGGCAAGGTTAAATACCTGCAAACAATTCGCGATAATAACGTCTTCCAGTTTGTGCGCGACGTTCGCAAATTGGATGTTTCGCCCTTCGATGTGGTCATTTCAGATTTCGAACCCATCACCGCCTGGGCGGCTAAACTGGCGGGGAAAACCAGTATCGGTATTGGTCACCAATATGCCTTTGATCACGCCGTACCCATGCGTGGTCAAAACCCCGCTACACGTTTAGTGATGCGCTACTTTGCCCCAACTCAGCGTCGCATTGGCCTGCATTGGCACCACTTCGATTGTCCAATTTTACCGCCCATTATTGATACCCAGTTATCGCCTGCTAGCGCTGAGCAGGACTATAAGCTGGTTTATCTGCCATTGGAAAACCAGCAGCAAGTAACCGAACTGCTTAACCAATTCCCTGATCAGCAGTTTATTCAATATGCGCCGACACTCAATGACCAGCAACAGGGCAATACGCAACTGCGTAAAAACTGCCTGGAGGGTTTTAGACGTGACCTGCGCGGAGCCAGCGGTATTATCTGCAATACCGGTTTTGCGTTAATTTCCGAGTGCCTGCACATGGGTCTACCCGTTCTCACCAAACCGCTGGACGGTCAGATGGAGCAACTGTCTAATGCCGCAGCACTTGAGGAATTAAAGCTCGCCGAGGTGATCTCAGAACTATCAAAGCCGGCGCTGCAACATTGGCTACAAAACCCCATAAAACAACCCCGGCAGACATACCCTGATGTCGCCCGTGAACTGGTTAACTGGGTATTGGCGGGCGATTGGGACGATAACGCGATCAACACCCTAAAAGGCAAACTCTGGAGTTAGCAGGGCCGGATTTTGCCGATAGCCATTTAAAAACCAGCTCCGCCCCCGCCGCTCCACAACGCCGATCCGTTATCCCGCTTAACTCCCCAGATAACGTTTGCGGCGCGATGGTTTCAAATATTCGATATCAACCATCACCAGTCCATCAATGCAGTCTGAAAACTCTTCATCGACGTTAAAGTCAACAAACTGCACCCCACCCTGCTCACAAACCTCCGAGTATTGTTTGTAGAGCGTTGGAACCGAGACCTCAAGCGCCGCCATATCACGCTTTAGTCGGGCAAAGGCTTCTGGATATTCAATCATTTCGTCATTTTCAGTCGCAGGCGCTGCAGACAGGTAAGGGTTTCGAGCAATCGCCCAGTCACTGCTGGCGGGAAAGTATTGCCGATAAAAGTGGGTCATTCGCTTTTTCGCCAATTCCGGGAAACTATTGCTGATACTGACCGGCCCAAGCAGGTAGCGCACCTCAGGAAAACGCGTCAGATAAGCCCCAATACCAAACCACAGGTAATCCAGACTGCGTTTACCCCAATATTTGGGCTGGACAAAACTACGCCCCAACTCCAGGCCTTTTTCCAGATAAGGCTTAGCCTCGGCTTGATAATCAAAGAGCGTCGCGGAGTAGAGTGCATCAACACCTTGCTTCGCAACCACGTCAGCGGTTTTTACCATTCGGTAAGCTCCAACCAACTCCAGTGCATCTTCGTCCCAAAGAATAATATGATCGTAATAACTATCATAACGATCCCAATCGCGGCGTTTACCGCTGCCCTCTCCCACGGCACGGAAGCTGACCTCACGCAGACGCGCAATTTCACGCATAACCGCCGAATCACCATCGAAGTTATAGAGGTAAATCTGCTTGTTATCACCGGTCGCTCCCAGCAACTCGCACTGGCGAATTTCCTCACGCAGCAACTGCCGGTTTTCAGGGTGAGCAATGGTTTCCAGGCAGTCCTTAAAATGGCTGTTAGCTGTATTTTTGGCCAGTTTGTAGACATGCTTTTTGAACAACTTCGCTGTTGCAGTCAGATCAAAGGGTAGCGTTGAATAACGCTCAAAACCAACCGGCTTACCAATATGAATACGAATATCTCGTCGCGCCTGTTTAAACATTTCCCTGACCAACCAAAGCGATGACAGCGGTTGACCAAGGAAAGACAGACTGTAGAAAAAAGCCGAGTTCCGTGCGTCAACAAACACCGGCACAATCGGTGCCTTAGCTTTGGCAGCAAAGCGCAAAAAGCCATTGCGCCAGCGACTGTCACGCACACCTCGCGGGCTGATTCGCGATACTTTTCCCGCCGGAAAAATGACCACGACACCGTCCTGTTTAAGGTGCTCATCAATAGCTTTGAGACTGCTGCGCCCGGTACGCTGTTTCATATTATCGACTGGCAGAAGCAACTTTTGTAATGGCTGAATGGATGACAACAACTCGTTAGCCACCACCTTCACATCACGACGTACTTCACCGACCATTTGCAACAGTGCCAAACCGTCCAAACTGCCAATCGGGTGGTTGGAAACAATCACCGCGCTGCCCGTCGCAGGAATGCGCTGCTTCTCCCGATGGCTTACCGAATAACTGAAATCAAAGTAATCCAGCACCTGATCGACAAAATCAAAGCCTGACAGATTAGGGTATTTTTCCTCAAACCACTGAAACTCACGTTCATGACATAAATAACGCAAACAGGCTAGCAAAGGCCGCTTCAGGGTCGGGCTTTTACGCTGCAGTGAGGGAAAGTTTTCAGCGACAACATTTTCAACAGAAATCATACGAGTACTTTTATTAACCAGTTAAGATCAGATTTGCGCAGCTTAGCGAATAAATATGACAAAACTACGACACCTGAAAACAGCCCTTCAGCCCTATATTTAAATGCTTAACCAAAAGGCCTATCATGGTGTCAGGTACGATGATTCCAGGAGATTTTGAGATGAAACTGAGCGCACGCAATGTTTTAAAGGGTACCGTTGTTTCTATTGCCACTGGCGCGGTAAACAGCGAAGTTACCATCGAAATTGGTGAAGAGGTTCACATCACCTCAATCATCACGAACAAATCCTGTGAAAATCTCAGATTGAGGGTTGGAGGGGAAGCTTACGCGGTAGTTAAAGCCTCTGACGTCATGCTGGCAGCAGACTAACTGCGCTCCCTATGAGCCGATAAAATTGAAATCTCTTCAGCCGCTTATTAACCGCTCCCTTGGCCAATTTTGACTGGCATCAAAAGTCAGCTGTGAGCCGAGTCTCAGAAACGTTAAAGAAGGGAATCATAGTAGGTAGCAATGAAAATGAAGGCCGTGTAGCCTCCACAAACAATTAGTGGTCAGCACCGTACCAATCAAATTTATCTCGCAGAGAAACCACTTCGCCAACAATAATCAAGGTTGGCGGCTTAAGCTCTGCCTGTTCAGCTAACTGGGAAATGGTGGCCAACGTACCCGTGATAACCCGCTGTTCAGGCTGGGTACCCTTCTCCACCAGTGCGATGGGCATATCCGGCGACATGCCGTTTTCAATCAAGCCCTGAGAAATCAATGGCAGGCTGATCAGCCCCATATAAATTACCAGCGTCTGTTGCGTATGAACAAGCTCGCGCCAGGGCAAATCACAGGTGTGATCTCGCAGGTGACCGGTGACAAAACGCACCGATTGGGCAAAATCACGATGGGTTAACGGAATACCGGCATAGGCGGCACAACCTGAAGCCGAGGTAATACCCGGCACAACCTGAAAAGGCACCCCTTCGGCCATTAATTGATCAATCTCTTCTCCACCGCGGCCAAAAATAAAGGGATCACCACCCTTCAAGCGCAGCACGCGTTTACCTTCTTTGGCAAGCTTAACCAGTAGCAGGTTAATCTCCTCCTGCGGTAAGGCATGGTTTTTACGCGCCTTGCCCACATAGATCCGGTCCGCATCACGTCGGCATAAGTCCAACACGCCGGCAGATACCAGGCGATCATAAACCACCACATCAGCCTGCTGCATCAAACGTAAGGCCTTAAACGTCAACAGGTCAGGATCACCCGGACCACCCCCCACCAGATAGACTTCACCGGCTTGATACTCGTGAGGATCGGCAGAGGCTAGCGCTTCATTCAATAATGCTTCAGCTTTATCGTCTTTACCGGAAAATACCATTTCAGCCACGGGGCCCTGTAGCACCTTTTCCCAGAAGCCACGTCGCTCATTAATAGTTTTAAAACGCGCTTTAACCTGATCACGAAAACCGCCGACCAATTCACCCAATCGCCCATAGCTGGCAGGAATCACTGATTCGATTTTTCCCCGAAGCAGTCGTGCCAACACGGGAGACTGACCACCACTCGACACTGCTATTACAATCGGCGAACGGTCTATAACTGCAGGCACAATGAAGGTACTTAAGGCAGGATTATCAACCACGTTCACCGGCAATTTTTTTTGCTTCGCGTCCTCAGAAACACTGATGTTCACATCAACATTATCGGTCGCTGCAATTACCAGCGCGACCCCATCAAGGTAGTCCGCGCTGTAAACCGCACGGTGATATTCACCATCATTTTCCTTGATCAAGGCATTCAAATCAGGACACAGCTCAGGCGACACCACGCGTAGGCGAGCACCAGAACGAACCAGTAAGTCCGCTTTGCGTAGCGCAACATCACCACCGCCGACCACCAGACAAGACTGGCCTTTAAGATCAAAAAATATGGGTAAAAAATCCATCACTGTATCTTTTTATATTGAGAGACGATTGCCGAGGCGAGTAACGCAGTAAATGACTAAAAAGCCAGCACCATCGCCCTCACCGTTAATGTATATCCGATTATTCAACTGAATTAATTAGCGACAATGAATTCGGCATTATTCATATAGGGGCGTAACACCTCTGGAATAGTCACACTGCCATCGGCATTCTGGTAATTTTCCAGAATGGCTACCAGCGTACGGCCCACAGCCAAACCTGACCCATTCAGCGTATGCAGCAGCTCAGGTTTGCCCGTTTCCGGGTTACGCCAGCGCAACTGCATGCGGCGCGCCTGAAAATCCAGACAGTTACTGCAGGAGGAAATCTCGCGGTACTTATCCTGCCCCGGCAGCCACACTTCCAAATCGTAGGTTTTCGTCGCCGAGAAACCCAGGTCCCCCCCACACAAAATGACTTTACGGTATGGCAGGTTCAACAGCTGTAAGACTTTTTCTGCCTGACCGACCAATTCTTCCAATGCATCAAAGGATTTGGACGGTTCGACCAGCTGTACCAACTCGACCTTTTCAAATTGATGCTGGCGAATCATGCCTCGGGTATCGCGGCCATAGCTGCCCGCCTCGCTGCGGAAACAGGGCGTGTGGGCGGTAAAGCGTTTAGGCAGTTCGCCGGCATCCAGAATCTCGCCGCGATACATGTTTGTCACAGGCACTTCGGCGGTAGGAATCAGGTACCAGTCATTTTCAGAACCAACCTTGAACAAATCCTCGGCAAACTTAGGTAGCTGACCCGTTCCATAAAGCGTTTCGCTGTTAACGATATAGGGAACATAAACCTCTTCATAACCATGCTGCTGGGTGTGTAGATTGAGCATAAATTGAATCAGCGCACGATGCAGTTGAGCCATCTGGCCTTTCATGGTGGCAAAACGCGCACCGGTTAACTTGGCGGCCGTTTCAAAATCCAGACCGCCCGTATTTGCCCCCACATCGACATGGTCTTTAGGTTCAAAATCAAAACTGCGCGGCTCCCCCCAGGTCAAGACAGTCACATTATCTTCTTCGTCTTCACCTTCAGGTACAGACTCATGTGGCAAGTTAGGCACACCGCTCAAAATAGCTTCCAGTTGCGCCTGTACATCGTTCAACTTGGCTTTACATTCATCCAGGCGCTCACCCATGCTATTCATTTCGGCAATTAACGGCGCAATATCTTCGCCTGCTGCCTTAGCTTTACCAATATTCTTGGAACGGGAGTTACGGTCGTTTTGCAGCTGTTCCGTTTCCGTTTGAATCGCTTTACGTTGCGCCTCAAGCTCGGTGACACGTGCAACATCCAGCTGATATTTCTTTTTCTTGAGTAGATCCGCAACGTCCTGAAGATTAGCGCGAAGTAACTTTGAATCTAACATGCTCTATTCCATTAACCTTAAATGTGGAAATTTAAAAAATCTGTTTGGCCAGCAATATGCCCGCCATCGTTGCCAGTAAACACACCAGCACGCTACTAAAAATATAGATGAGCGCTGTCATTAGACGCCCTTCCTGTATCAAGCTGACGGTTTCCAGAGAGAAGGTCGAGAAGGTTGTAAAGGCGCCAATAAAGCCCACCATTAACACCGCGTGCCACTCAGAGGCCACCTGCAGACGCTGTACAATCACGATATAACCAATGCCAATCAAAAACGAACCAACAACATTGACTGCCAGGGTGCCGTAGGGGAAATTGCGTTCAAATAGTCGTGATACGAAGCCAACCATCCAATAACGAGACAGTGCACCCAGCGCTCCACCCACGGCGATAGCAACAACCTGATTCACACCAGGATCTCTTTATTTGTAACGCTTCTGATCACTGCTTTTGTCCAGCTCACGCAGGTAGTCCAGTTTCTGCTTTATTTTGCTTTCGAGCCCGCGCTCTACAGGGAAATAATACTGCTCATCATGCAGCTCTTCGGGCATGTAATTTTCGCCCGCCGCATAGCCGTTTGGTTCGTTGTGAGCATACCGATATTCCATGCCATAATCCATGTCTTTCATCAGCTGCGTCGGGGCATTGCGCAGATGATTAGGCACCTCATAACTAAGGCCGCTTTTAACTTCGGCTTTGACTAAATTATAGGCCTGATACACCGCATTACTCTTGGCGGCACTCGCCAGATAAACCACCGCCTGGGCAATCGCCAACTCGCCCTCAGGACTACCTAAACGCTCAAAGGTCTGCCAGGCACTCAACGCAATATCCAGCGCCCGCGGGTCAGCGTTGCCAATATCTTCGCTGGCCATACGCAGCACACGGCGGGCGATATAAATCGGATCACAGCCACCATCCAGCATACGCATGCACCAATACAGGGCGGCATCGGGAGAGCTACCCCGAACCGCTTTATGAAGTGCAGAAATTTGTTCATAAAAGACATCGCCGCCCTTATCAAAACGGCGGGTACTTTCCTGCAAAACTTCCTGCAGCGTCGCATCGGTAATAGTCGTTTGGTCGCCCTGCTGCTCGCCCAAATCAACCGCAATTTCCAACAGGTTCAACGAGCGCCGGGCATCGCCATCAGCTGCCCTGGCGATGTTTGCTAACATCTCGTCAGCGATTTGAATATGCCGTTTGCCATAGCCCTTTTCCGGCTCTGTCAGCGCACGCTTCAACAGACCCACAATGCTGTCTTCATCCAATGATCGCAGCACATAAACTCGCACTCGCGATAACAGGGCATTATTTAATTCAAAGGAAGGGTTTTCGGTGGTGGCACCAATAAAGATGACCGTGCCATCTTCGACGTAGGGTAAGAAGGCATCCTGTTGCGCCTTGTTGAAGCGGTGCACCTCATCGACAAACAACAGGGTTTTACGATTAGACTGTGCCTGCGCCATCTTGGCGCGATCAACAGCGGCACGAATATCTTTCACACCCGCCATCACCGCCGACAATACTTCAAAGTTGGCATCACAAAGCTCGGCGATCATCTTCGCCAAGGTGGTTTTACCAACACCGGGGGGTCCCCACAGCACCATTGAGTGAGGCATGCCCTCCTCCAGTGCGGTACGCAGAGCTTTGCCTGGCGCAAGAATATGATCCTGACCAAGATAATCAGATAGGTTACGCGGCCGCATACGTGCGGCAAGCGGCTCAAAACTGGGAGAGGAAAATAGGTCGGCCATAGCAATCGCTGTCGGTAAAACATCCAAACATTCGCGTCAATTACGCAAGGTGCGGATCATACCAGACCGGAGCGGCCCACTCTAACTTTTAGCGTCTCTTATTGCCGCGTTATTGCGCGATCACATCGACACCTGCCGGTGGTGTAAACTGAAACAGCGCATCATCAGGAGCCCCATTAACACGCACATTGCGGAACTCCAAGCTGGAGCGGTTACCCAGCGAATCGAGAATATGCATCTGCGTCAAGGTATCGAACGCAAAGGTCAGGCGTAGCTCTTCAAACAAGCTGTCAGGCTGTTTAGGCAGCAACCGGAATTGCCAGCTTTCATCTTTTAACTGTACCGCGCTGATCGCGTAGCTATCCGTCAGTCCATCAATTTCACCACTGAACAGCAGCGCCGGTGTGTCACTTAAGCGCTGTCCCACCGCCTGTACCGTCACCTGCTCCAGATCCGGGTCGTAGGACCATAACTGCTCACCATCAGCGACAAGCGTCTGCTCAAAGGGAGCAAAGGTTTGCCAATAAAACAAACCAGGTCGTTTGACCGCCATTTCACCCTGGGTACTTTGCTGTAAAACACCGTTGGTATTCAGGACATTTTGGATAAAGTCAGCTTGAAATGACTGCATGTTTTTGAGTAAGTCATGTAAACGCTGTGAAGCATCCACGTCGGCATTAGCCTTGCCAGCAAAGACCAACATTAGCAACGACAGGCAAAAAACAACTTTAATTTTCAATACATTACGCATATATCATCACTTATACAGTTAATCTTTGCAGGGGTTTTCATCACCCCATGAGCAAAGGCAAGATGAAATAAAAAACTACCGAAACACTATCAGTCCCGAACCGGAGGCGGTGCGATAACCTCCCGACTGCCATTGCTGCTCATTTCCGTTACCACGCCTGCGGCTTCCATAGATTCAATCATTCGGGCTGCGCGGTTATAGCCAATTTTCAATTTACGTTGCACCGCCGAAATTGACGCTCTACGGCTTTCTGTCACAAACTGAACCGCCAAATCGTACAACTCATCCTGCTCATCCCCGCCGCCCTCTTCTGAGCCGCTATAGCCCGGCATCATCGCCGCTTCGGAGGGCCCTTCAAGTACCTCATCAATATATTCAGGCTCGCCGCGTTTCACCCAGTCATTGACCACTCGGTGTACTTCTTCGTCGGCGACAAAGGCACCATGCACACGCACCGGAACACCCGCACCAGGTGGCAAGTACAGCATGTCACCATGCCCCAGCAGCTGCTCAGCGCCGCCCTGATCAAGAATGGTGCGCGAATCAATTTTTGACGATACCTGGAAGCCTATACGCGTTGGCACGTTAGCCTTAATCAAACCTGTAATCACATCCACCGAGGGACGCTGCGTGGCCAAAATCAGGTGGATACCTGCTGCTCGCGCCTTCTGAGCAATACGCGCAATCAGCTCTTCCACTTTCTTACCGACAATCATCATCATGTCAGCAAACTCATCCACCACCACCACGATGTAGGGCAATACGGTTAATTCAGGAGCCGTTTCTTCCAGCGCTTCTTCAGCCTTCCACAACGGATCCAGCAGAGGCTCACCGGCTTTAATGGCGTCCTTCACCTTGCGGTTATAACCGCTGACATTACGCACGCCCATAGCCGCCATCAGGCGGTAACGGCGCTCCATCTCGGCTACGCACCAACGCAAGCCATTGGCGGCATCCTTCATGTCGGTAATCACCGGGGCCAGCAGGTGAGGAATGCCATCGTAGACTGACAGCTCAAGCATTTTCGGATCAATCATAATCAGGCGCACTTCTTCCGGCGTAGCGCGGAACAACAGGCTCAACAGCATGGCGTTGACACCCACCGATTTACCAGAACCCGTGGTACCCGCTACCAGCAGGTGTGGCATTTTGGCGAGATCCGCCACCACCGGTGTACCACCGATATCATGTCCTAACGCCAGGCACAGCGGCGAATTAGACTCGTCATATTCCTTACTGGATAACACTTCACTGAGGCGCACGATTTCTCGATCTTCATTGGGTATTTCAATGCCCACCACCGATTTACCGGGAATCACCTCAACAACACGCACACTGATGACGGCCAACGAGCGCGCCAAGTCCTTCACCAGATTGGTAATACGACTGACCTTAACACCCGCCGCCGGCTGAATTTCAAAACGCGTGATCACGGGCCCTGGCTGTACAGCCACCACTTCCGCGGTGATACCGAAGTCTTTAAGCTTCATCTCCAGCATGCGGGACATCGCTTCCAAGGTTTCAGGGGAATAACCAAAATCAGCGTTTTTCTCAGCCTTATCAAGCAACGCAATGGCAGGTAACTCACCTTCAACCTCACCCTCAAAGAGCGCCACCTGCCGCTCCTTTTCAACACGTTTACTGGTCTCTTTGGGCTTTGGAATAGCTTTTATTTTTGGTGGCTCGCGATGTACGTCCTTTTTAATTTCTACTTCAAAGGCACGCTTTCTAACTTCCTGTACTTGTTCTGACGCTTTCTTTTCTTCCTGACGCTGCTGACGGCGTCGATAAAGACTCAGCACAGCAGCGATCAGCCAAAGCACCCCGGCTCCCAATCGATCCATTAAGCGCAACCAGGACATGCCCGTAAAAACAGTCATCCCGGTAAGAAAAAGTGCCAGTAGAATTAACGTGCTGCCTATTGGGTTAAAGGCCGAAAGAAAAATATCGGAAACAACCTGCCCAAGAATGCCCCCAGCCGTTTCACGCAGCACCCCCACATAGCCGTTGAAGTGCTGCGTAGCCAATGCCGTGCCCGCCACCAATACAGAA
>Ga0209273_10000767_pt1 | contig 36172 bp, 29 predicted proteins | sample tdAd471_FD_187126 | JGI IMG/M metagenome (GOLD analysis project Ga0209273, IMG submission 187126) | Marine sediment microbial communities from the Atlantic coast under amendment with organic carbon and nitrate - tdAd47.1 (SPAdes)... | ecosystem: Environmental > Aquatic > Marine > Coastal >...
GAACCCGCTCATGAAGACCCTCAAGGACGGTGAGGCGGCGCTGACACCCTGGGTGAAAATCGATGCTGACGGCGTGACGCTGATCGCGCCCCACGCCGATATCGGGCAGGGTGTCCGGTCCATGCAGGCCATGCTGATTGCTGAAGAACTGGACGTTGACCCGCTGAAGGTGAGGGTAAGCCCGGGTGATCCGGCGCCAGCCTATTATAACACCGCGCTCGCGACAGAGGCAGTACCCTTCATGTCCACGGACGAAAGCGTCGCGGCAGAGACCATGCGCGATGTGATGGGCGGTGTGATCAAGCTGATGGGGGCGCAGGTAACGGGTGGCTCAAGTGCTGTGCCGGACTCGTTTGACAAGCTGCGTCTTGCGGGGGCAGTGGCACGCGAAACGCTCAAGAAAGCCGCTTCAAAACAGGTAGGCGTGCCAGCAAGTGCGCTCAAGACCGATGCGGGCGCAGTGGTGCTGCCAGATGGCACACGTATGCCCTATGAAGACTTGGCCGCTGCCGCGGGCCAGATTGAGCCTGTCACGGACGTCAGCCTGCGTGAGCCCGGCGAATGGCGTTACATTGGAAAGCCACAGCAACGCCTTGATATCGTCGCGAAATCTACCGGTACGCTGACCTACGGCATAGACCTTGAATTTGACGGCATGGTGCACGCGACAGTCAAATTGAACCCGCGCCAGGGTGGCGAGCTTGTCGGCTATGATGCCTCGGTCGCAGAAGGTATGCGGGGCGTGAAGAAGATCATGCGCGTTTCGGGCGGTGTCGCCGTAGTGGCGGACAACACATGGCGTGCCATTCAGGCCGTGAACGCCATTGACTATAATTGGGGCCCAGCGAGCTACCCGACTGAGATGGAAGGCCACTGGAACCTACTGTCGAACAGCTTCACGGAAGAGCATATCGATAATGTTTGGCGCGAGGAAGGGGACGTTGACGCGGCGCTTGCGGGCGCAGATGTGATTGAGGCCGAATACCGCGCACCCTATGTCGCCCACGCGCCGCTTGAGCCGATCTCTGCCACGGTGCTGGTGACAGACGGTGGTGTGGACGTCTGGACGGCGGCTCAGCTGCCTCGCTTCGTGCAAGCTAATGTGGCCCAGATTGTGGGCGTGGAGCCAGATCAGGTGCGGCTTCACAACCAATATGCGGGCGGCAGCTTCGGCCACCGGCTGGAGGACGAGCATGTCAAGCGCGCGGCTGAGGTTGCCATGGCTATGCGCGGCACGCCGGTGAAGCTGACATACAGCCGCGAAGAAGACTTCGCCCACGATTTTCCACGCCAGATTTCCATGGGGCGGATGCGGGGTGTGGTCAAGGACGGCAGAATAGAGGCCTATAACCTGGGTATCGCCAGCCCGTCTGTTCAGGCGTCCCAACTGCCGCGCCAGAACCAGGTGGCCCCTCCGGGTGCGGATCGGCAGATCGCCGCCGGTGCTTGGAATATCCCATACGACCTCCCGCATTTCCGCATGACAGGCTACCGGACTGATGGCCTCGCGCCCGTCAGCAGCTGGCGCTCCGTGGGGGCGTCTACAAACGGCTTTTTTGCCGATTGTTTCCTTGATGAGCTGATCCATGCTGCGGGCGCCGACCCGCTGGAAGAGCGCATTCGCCTGTGTGCAGAGCCGCTCGCGCGCGGTGTGCTTGAAGCGGTGGGGGAGATGTCAAACTGGGGCAGTGACCTGGGCCCAAACCGGGGCAGGGGTGTGGCTTTCGTTGAAAGCTTCGGTGTGCCGGTTGCGGAAGTGGTGGAAGTCACCAACACGGAATATGGCATCAGGATCGACAAGGTCTATGTGGCAGCTGATGTCGGCCGGGTGATCGATCCCGTGAACTTTGACAATCTGGTCAAGGGCGGTGTCGTGTTCGGGCTTGGGCACGCCATGAACTGCGAGATCACTTATTCCGATGGCATGGCAGAGCAACAGAATTTCTATGACCATGAAGCCATGCGGCTTAACCAGTGCCCAGAAATCATCGTCCGCGGGCTTGAGAATTCTCCCAAGATCCGGGGCATTGGCGAGCCGCCGGTGCCGCCCGCCGCACCTGCACTTGCGAACGCTATCTTTGCGGCAACGGGCTTACGCCTCAGGGAAATGCCGTTCTACAAGCATATCGATTTCGCTTGAGGCCAGGCATACAAAAACCCCGAACCACCTTGAGGGGCAGTCCGGGGCCAAGTGAGGGAACGCTGAGCTAGCCTATTTGGCAGCCAGGTTCTTGAGGGTAGTTGCGAGGATGTCCAAGCCTTCCTCCAGCACCGCGGTTGGCGCAGTCAGGGCTGGCAGGAAGCGGATCACGTTGCCGCGGACACCGCAGCTCAGAAGGATCAGGCCGTTTTCAGCTGCTGCCTTCACAAGCGCGCCGGTCAGGGCCGCATCTGGCTTGTTGGCATCACCGTCCTCAACCAGTTCCATGGCGATCATGGCACCCAGGTTGCGCACATTGCCGATCACATTCGGCAGCTCTGCCTGCAGTGCGGTCAGCCGCTTGTTGAACAGATCACCAATCTCATTCGCGCGGTCGCACAGGCCGTCCTGTTCGATGATTTCCATAACCTTCAGGCCCGCGACACAGCCAAGCGGGGAACCGCCATAAGTGCCGCCAAGGCCACCGGGGGCAGCCGCATCCATAACATGGGCCTTGCCCACAACGCCGCTGATCGGGAAGCCGCCAGCCATGGCTTTGGCCACAGTCATCAGGTCAGGCTCGACGCCGCTATGCTCGGTCGCGAACAGTTTGCCAGTGCGGGCAAAGCCGGTCTGGATTTCGTCACAGATCAGCATGATGCCGTGCTCGTCACAGATGGCGCGCAGGCTTTTCATGAAAGATGGGCTCGCTGCATAGAACCCGCCTTCGCCTTGCACTGGCTCAAGGATGATGGCCGCCACGCGCGCAGGCTCGATATCCGCCTTGAAGATTGCGTCAAGCGCGTTCAGGCTGTCTGCTTCGGTGATGCCGTGGTACTCGATCGGGTAGGGTGCGTGGAACACGTCCGACGGGAAAGGTCCGAAGCCGATCTTGTATGGTGCCACCTTGCCCGTGAGCGCCATGCCCATCATGGTGCGGCCATGGAAGCCGCCTTTGAAGGCGATGATGCCGGGGCGTCCGGTCGCGGCACGCGCGATTTTCACCGCGTTTTCAACGGCTTCCGCGCCAGTTGTCAGGAAAATAGATTTCTTCGGCGTGTCGCCAGGCGCTGCCGCATTCAGCTTTTCCGCGAGCGCGATGTAGCTTTCATATGGGTTTACCTGATAGCAGCTGTGCGAAAATTTGTCGAGCTGGTCCTTGACCGCCTCAACGATGCGCGGATCGCTGTGGCCGGTGTTGTTCACGGCGATGCCGGTGGCGAAATCGATATAGCGATTGCCTTCAACGTCCCACAGAACCGCGTTCTTGGCGTGTGAGGTGAAGCGGGCGTGCATGGTGCCAACGCCGCGGGCAACGGCGGCCTCGCGGCGCGCCCAAAGGTCTGCGTTACTCATATTAAAGGCCTCCTAACAGACAGTATTTGATTTCAAGATAGTCATCGATGCCGTAGCGCGACCCTTCGCGCCCCAGCCCGCTTTCCTTGACGCCGCCAAAGGGCGCCACTTCGGTTGAGATAATGCCTTCGTTGATGCCCACCATTCCGTACTCCAGCGCTTCCATTACGCGGAATACGCGCCCGAGGTCGCGGGCGTAGAAATAGGCGGCAAGGCCGTAAGGCGTGTCGTTGGCTTGCGCAATCACCTCGGCTTCGTCCGTGAAGCGGTAAACAGGTGCCACCGGGCCGAAAATCTCGGCCTGGGTGATCGCCATGTCGTGCTTGACGTCACGCAGCACGGTTGGGGCATAGAAATTGTCGCCGGCATCATGGCGCATGCCGCCGGTGACTGCTTTGGCTCCCGCTTCAACCGCGCCCTCAACAAGGCCGGTCACTTTCGTGACAGCAGCCGTATTGATCAGCGGCCCACAGGTAACGCCGTCATGGGCACCGTTGCCGACCTTCAGTTTTTCCACAGCTGCGGCGAACTTCTCGACAAAGGCGTCATAAACGCCGTCCTGTACATAGAAGCGGTTCGCGCACACGCAGGTTTGCCCAGCATTGCGGTATTTGCTGACCATGGCACCGGCGACAGCAGCATCAATATCGGCGTCATCAAATACGATGAAAGGCGCGTTGCCGCCCAGTTCCATTGAGGCTTTCTTGACCGTGCTGGCGCACTGCACCAGAAGCTGTTTGCCAACGGCGGTTGAGCCAGTGAAGGAAAACTTGCGGATGGTTGGGTGTGTGGTCAGGATTTCGCCAACTTTCTGAGGTTTTTCTGATGTCACGACCTGCAGCACATTCGCTGGAATGCCGGCTTCAAGTGCGAGCACTTCAAGCGCGATGGCAGACAGCGGCGTGCTTTCAGCAGGGCGCACAATCGCCGTGCAGCCTGCGGCCATTGCAGGTGCCACCTTGCGGGTGATCATCGCCACCGGGAAGTTCCAGGGCGTGATGGCGCTCACGACACCGATCGCCTGCTTGATCACCATGATCCGCTTGTTGGGCAGCGTTGCGGGCACCATGTCGCCGTATACGCGCTTGGCCTCTTCCGCAAACCACTGGATGAAGCTGGCCCCATAGGCCACTTCGCCGCGTGCTTCGGCAAGCGGCTTGCCGCATTCAGCTGTGATGATTTGTGCCAGGTCTTCCTGGTTCGCCATGATCAGGTCGTACCAGCGCATCAGCGCTGCGGCCCGTTCCTTGGCCAGGGCATCGCGCCATGCGGGCAGGGCGGCTTCGGCGCGGTCAATCGCGGCCAGTACGTCTGCCTCATTCATGTCAGTCACGCTGGCGATCACATCGCCTGTGGCTGGGTTTGTCACTTCAAAACTTGTGGCCCCGCTTTCACGCAGCAGGGATTTATTTTCGATATTCAGCATAGTCACCAGATACTCCCATGGAATTCTGGCGAGTGTCGCTCAAATCGTGATTTTGGGAAATACCCCCTTGGGGGGATGGGTAGACTAAGGGCCCAGGTAAGCCTTGAGCGGGTCCTCGCCGGACGCGGTGTCTGTACCCTCAAGGGCGGCCAGGAACAGGGAGAACAGCTCGGCATGGGTGCCGATATCCAGCTTGGCATAAATGCGTTTGCGATGGACCTTCACCGTTTCCATGGAGATATTCAGCCGGTCCGCGACAGACCGTGTAGGGTGGCCGTGCATCAGCATCTGCATGATTTCAAATTCGCGCGGGGTCAGGATATCACGGCCAAAAGCGCCAAGGGCGGACTGCAGTTCAGCATGCAGTCGCTTCCCCTTTTCGGTTTCCTTGTGGCCGCCACTGCACCGGGTGGACAGGAGCGCACAAACGACAGGCGCGATCATGCGCATGTCTTCCAGGTCTTTCGGCGAAAAGCGAGGGGCATCAATTGTGCGGGCGAGCGAAAGGGCAACCACATTGCCGTCTTTCAGGCGAGCCATGAAATTGACTTCGTCATTGAGGCCTGATTGCTGGTACCAGGCTTCGAAATACTCACTTTTGTGAAAATCCGGCGGCGTTATTTCTTCAAGCCCCAACAGGCCGTCTTCCTTGAGGCTGAGCGCGGCCTGATAGAAGGGGTCCAGGATATAGAAGGCAGCGATATAGTCGTCGAAATTATTCTTGCGCCAGCTGTGGCCGGTGTCGTTATGCAGGAACACGGGGCTGCTGTCCGCCCGGTAGATCATCAGGATGACGCTATTTGACCGAAACAGTCCCTTGAGGTGTGCGATAAGCGCGGACAGCGCCGCATCGTCGTCATGCTGGCGCAGAATATCGCCAAGGCATTGATGCCAAAATGTCAGGGCTTTCCGGTCCATTAGTCGTGCACAGTTCCTCTGGTAATGTGGCATGGGGCGAACCCCATGCGCTAACCTAGAGCTGATTTATCGTTTGTGCGACTGACTTTTCAAGCTTTTCGACCATTTCGTCCACTTGGGCCTCGGAAATGATGTAGGGCGGGGCCAAAATCACATGGTCGCCCTTGATGCCGTCGATGGTGCCGCCGTTGGGGTAACACATCAGGCCGTGCGTCATGGCCGTCTTTTGTAGTTTGGCCCAAAGCTGCTTTTCAGCTGGGAAGGGTTCCTTTGTTTCCCGGTCGACAACGAATTCGAGCGCCTGCATCAGGCCACGACCACGAATGTCGCCCACATGGGCATGCTGCCCGAAAGTTTCTTCAAGCCGGGCACGCAGGTAGGCGCCCTGCTTGGCCACATTGGCGATCAAATCCCTGTCGGCAATCTCCTGCTGCACCGCTAGGCCTGCCGCGCAGTTGAGCGGATGGTTCATATAGGTGTGGCCGTTCGCGATGTATCCCCGCCCATCCATTATGGCATTGATGATCTTTTCCGAGATCAGAAGCGCGCTGATCGGCTGGTATCCGCCGCCCAGGCCCTTTGCCATAACCAGAAGGTCAGGCAGCACGCCGTCCTGCTCGCAGGCATGCCGGGTGCCCGTGCGGCCCATGCCGCAGAAGACCTCGTCAAGAATCAGCAGGACGCCATACTGGTCGCAGATTTCCCGGATGCGCTTGAAGTAAACGTCGTCTGCGGCCACGCAGCCGTTGGTGGCCCCCACCACAGGCTCTGCGATGAAGGCCGCGACGTTTTCCTGCCCAAGTTCGAGGATCTTTGTCTCAAGCTCGTTAGCGACACGCAGGCTGTATGCTGCGGCTGTTTCGCCTTCGCGCCGCTCGCGGTAAGCATAGTGGGGTGCAATCAGGTGGGTGGGGGCGAACATGGGCGTATAAAGTTGCCGCCGCCCTATGTGTCCGCCAACATTGAGCGTACCCAGGGTCATGCCGTGATAGCTTTGCTTGCGGGCGATCATGATCGTGCGAGAGGGTTCGCCCCTGTCCACATGAAATTGCCGCGCGATCTTGAGAGCGCCTTCAACCTGCTCCGATCCGCCACAGCCGAAGGTGGCGTATTTCAGGTCACCGGGTGCGTCTTTCGCCAGCACTGCCGCCAGTTCTTCGGACGGGTCATTGGTATAGAAAACCGAACTTGCGAAACACAGCTTTTCGGCCTGTTCCTTGATGGCGCTGATGACGCGCTCATTGCTGTGCCCAAGGCAAGAGACGCCCGCGCCGGATGAACCATCCAGATATTTGTTGCCGTCAGCGTCAAAAACATAAATGCCTTCACCGCGAACTGCCTTGCGGTAAGTCTCCTTGAGGGAACGATGTGCCACAAAACTCATGCAGCTAACCTTTCAAAAACACGCGTCCCGATTTTCTTTTGGGCGCATTTGCTGAAAACACAGTATTCATGATTTTCCGATTTCACACCAGCGGCTGATAAAGAGCGCATAGGTCTTCAGCGTTTGGCGGATGGACTCGATGTCCACGCATTCGTCCACACCGTGGATGCGTTGTGCCACCGGGCCATAACAGGTGCCTGCCGTCTTGTTATAGAAGTGGAAGGCGCGCAGGTCAGTCGTGCAGGTGGCATAGAAGTGTTCCGGCTCCGCGTTTGTCAGCGCATGATGGCAGCTTGACAGAAGCTTGATGCCCGGGTCCTTGAGGTCAACCAAGTGCCCCTCCGAACGGAAGCCGTGGAAGCGAAGCTTTGGTTTCTTGCCTGCGAAGGCCGCAAGCTTGTTTGTCGCGCCTTCAATGCAGTCATTGACCATCTGCATGATTTCTGATGCCGCCATGCCTGGAGGGAAGCCAATGCGGGCTTCCATTTCGGCGTAGGAGGGCACGCTTGATGCCCAGTTGCCACCGTTGAACTTGCCGATATTCAGGTTGAAGGGGTGGTCAAATTCGTCATAGGGCGGCGTGCGGTATTTCTCATTAAGCTCGGCTTCAAGATCTTGCAGGAAGGGGATCAGAAGCTGAAGTTTCTGGATCGCATTCTCGCCCGCTGACGTGTCCAGCACATGCACAGGCGTGCCTTCAATTCCCACCTTGAACCACAGAACGCCCACCTGACCCGCGAAAATCTGCGGGCCGAAAGGCTCGGGGATCAGAACAAAGTCACCATCATAGCCGCGCTCAAGGCAGGCCAAGGCGCCGTTGCCTGTGCATTCTTCCTCCACGACGGCCTGGATTGTCAGCGGAGACCGGATGTCAAAGCCTGCGTGGCTGATGGCATGCACGGCATAAATCATTGCCGCCACACCCGACTGCATATCGCCGGAACCCCGACCATAAAGCCAGCCGTCCTTCTCCCACGGCTCGTTGGGCGGGCGGGACCACATGCCAAACGGCGTAGCGTCTACCACGTCCAAGTGGCCATTCAGCACGAGCGTTTTGCCGTCCGAGCCCGGATTCAGGGGCGACACCAGATTATATTTCTTGTCATAGCCCCACTCGACGGGCGCAAAAAGCGGGTGCTTGCCAAGGCGCTTGACGTCGATCGGGACGCGTTGGACAGGCAGGTTCAGGTCTTTCATCTGGCGTTCAACAACGTCCAGCACGCCTTCTTCCTGGTTCAGTACACCATACTGCTTGACCATATCCTTGGTGAAGTCGATGGCACGCGGGAAAATGGTGTCGCAGCTCTCGAGGATTTTCTGTTCGGTTGCAGTGATCATTTAAAAGCTCCCAATCTCTTCGCCCAGGATCAGGTCAGCGTCTGTGGCCTGAACCACTTGTTCGATTGTCAGTCCGTCCGCTATTTCCCTGAGTAGCAATCCGTCTGGCGTGACATCCATCACTGCCATGTCTGTGATGATGCGGGTCACGCATTTTTCTGCCGTAAGCGGCAGGGTGCATTTTTTCAGGATTTTCGAGTTGCCGTGCTTGTCCTCGTGTGTGCACAAAATCAGGATGTTCCTGGTTTTTTGCGCCAGTTCCATCGCCCCACCAATGCCGGGCGAAAATTTTCCAGGGATTTTCCAGTTAGCCAGGTTGCCTTCTTGGTCCACCTCGAACGCGCCCATCACAGACAGGTCCAGTTTGGACCGGCGGATCATGGCAAACGACACCGCGCTGTCGAAGAAGGCGGCACCGGGACGTGAAGTAATATAGGTGCCGCCCGCGTCAATCAGCGACGGGTTGGCCGTTTCGTGCGTGGCTTTGGCGCCCGAGCCCAGAATGCCGTTCTCAGAATGGATCATCACGTCGCGTTCCGGTGGCAGATGGTTCACGAGCATGGTTGGCAGGCCAATGCCCAGGTTGACGGTCTGGCCGTCGTGGATTTCCTGCGCCGCGCGTGTCAAAATGCGATCAAGGCTCATAGCGTCCCTCCATCAGGCTATATTCGTTGCCGCTCGTGTCCACCTTCACAACCGATGTGACAAAGGCAGAAGGCGTGTGCACCGTCTCGGGCACGATGGTGCCAGGCGTCACCAAGTTCGGGGTTTCAGCGATCACCACATCAGCCGCCATAGCCATCAATGGGCAGAAGTTCATGGCCGTTGCCCGGTACTGGAGGTTGCCGAAAAGGTCTGCCTGGTGCGCATGGATAAGGGCGACATCGGCGTAGAGCGCTGATTCCACCTTCACCTTGCGGCCCTGCCATTCGATCAAGTCGTTGGGTTTGGTGATTTCGCTATGAAGGCCGATATCTGTTAGGAAGCCAAAACTGCCGGACCCTGCAGTGCGGATTTTTTCCGCCAGGATACCTTGCGGGAAGAAGGATACCTGCAGGCTGCCATCGTTCATCATTTCGACAATTTTCTTGTTCAGCCCGATGTGGGTGGTGATCAGCTTGTCAACCTGACCAGCTTCGATCAGGCGGCTGATGCCAAGACCTTGCTCGTTGGCGTCGTTCTTCACCAGCGTCAGCCCGGTCTGACCCTGCCTTAACAGTTCATCCAGCAGGCTGAAAGGGGTACCGGGAGAGCCGAACCCGCCCACCATGACAGTGGCACCATTCGGTACCTGCGCGATTGCCTCTTCGATAGTTGCTTTCTTGCTCATTCGCGTAATAACTCCTGGCGGCACTTATTCCGCGGCAGCAGATGAATAGGTTCTTTTGCTCTCGATATCGCCTTCGCGGAACATGCAGGTGTTTGTCAGGGCAAACACAATCGTAACCGCGGGCACAATCAGGCCAAAGAAGGTGTAAGGCAGGTAATCCAGGGTCGCGACGCCAAGTACCGACGTGTAATAAACCCCGCCAAGCCCCCAGGGCACCAGCGGCGACGTGGCCGTGGCGGAATCCTCGCTGACACGGGAACAAACCTGTGGCAGCAGTTTTTGCGCCCGATATACCGGCACCAGCATCCGGGCCGGAATGATAAGCGCCATGAACTGGCTGGCGGACAGAAGATTGACGGCAAAAGACGAGAAGACGTGCGTGACCACAAGTCCGCCAGTGGAATGTACCAGATGGCGGATTTTGGTCAGGATCACTTCCAGCATGCCAGTTTTTTCCATCACGCCGCCCATCGAAAGGGCGATAAAGCCGAGCGATACCGTCCACATCATGTTCTGCAAGCCGCCGCCCGACAGGATCTTGTCGACATCCTCAATACCGACGGATGATTCAAAACCGAAGTTCATGAACACAAGCATCTGGTTCAGGGAGTATCCCTGCAGGCCAATGGCCAGCGCCATGCCCACGAGGGAGGCGATGATCATGACTGCCAGCCCGCTCATCTTCCGCATGATCAGCACCACGACAAGCACAGGCGGTAACAGCGTGATGGGGTTGAGCGAGAAAGTGCCGGAGATGCCGTCCAGGATGGACTGGACCTTGGCGTCATTCACCACAGCGCTGCTGTCGAACATAAGCCCCATTACCAGATAAATGAGAAGTGCAATTAAAATGGCGGGGACTGTGGTGTAGATCATGCTCTTGATATGGTCGAACAGCTCTGCTTGCGCAACTGCGGACGCGAGATTGGTGGAGTCTGAAAGCGGCGACATCTTGTCCCCGAAAATGGAGCCGGAAATAACAGCGCCAGCCGTATATTCAGGCGGGATGCCAAGCCCCAGGCCTATGCCCATGAAGCCAACACCGAAGGTTGCTGCCGTTGTCCAGCTGCTACCGGTTGACAGGGACCCGATCGAGCAGATCAGGGCCGCGGAAAACAGGAAGTAATCGGGGTTCAGAAGCTGGATGCCGAAATAGATAAGTGCGGGGATGGTTCCCGCAGCTGTCCAACTTGCAATCAGAAGTCCGACCATCATCAGGATCATCATTGGCAGCATGGCCATGTTGCAGCCGTATAGGATAGCGTTCTGGATTTCATGCCAGCTGTATCCGCTTGCCATGGCGACAATGGCCGCAAAAGCCGTGACGATGATAAGGGTAACCTGCGTGGAGCCGGTGTTTCCCAGAACAAAAACCTGTACACTAATGGCAACCAGAAGGAACAGGACAACGCTTATAGCACCAATTATGCCGACGCCTCTGCGGTGATTGTCTTCGGTTTCCATCGGACCTCCTGAAATGTCTATCTGCAATAGTCGTCCCCCCCCCGTGACGACTCTGTCAGATATTGGGCATGAATATACACTTGAAGGGTAGGGTATAACAATATATGATAATTTTGCATAATATCATGAGTATCAATTATGGCTGAGCTCAATCTTACTTCTCTCAAGTCTCTGACAATCTTCAAAACCCTGTATGAAACCGGCTCTGCTACCAAGGCTGCGAAAGCGCTTGGTATTACACAGTCTGGCGTCAGCCGGTCCCTTGCGGTGCTGGAGGAAAATCTGGAACTTTCGCTTTTCATTCGCGACAAGAACAGGCTGGTCGCCAAGCCGGAAGCAGAGGAGCTTTACAAGGCGATCCTGGGTCTGATGTTCAATCTGGATGAATTGAAGCACAGCATTTTTGCACTAAGGGAATTTGGCGTGTCGCGTATTCGCATTGCTTCAATTCCCGGCCTGGGCTTCGGATTTGTCCCTCGCCTGATTGCCGGTATGCTCAAGGATAACACCAAGCTGAACGTCTATTTCGATATTATGTCGACGCCAGAGGTTGTGCGAGGCGTGGAGGCAGGGCAGTTTGATCTCGGCTTTGTCACCATGCCGATATCGAGCGAGCAACTTCAGACCGACCTGATTGCGCAGACAGAGGCTGTCTGCGTCATTCCAAAAGGGCATGCTCTTGCATCACGGGAAACGGTTTCTTTGGATGACCTTGCGGGCCAGCAAATGATTTTCGCCAACCAGCCCAATGTTGCCGCAGATAAGGTGCTAAAGCTGATTGAGGAAAAACAGCTTGGTCTGGCTGGCAAGACAGAGGCGAATATCGCCAGTATTTGCAGCCTGGTGGAGAGCGGCGTCGGGCTGAGTGTGATGAACCCCATCACGGCGGCAGATTGTGTTGGCGAAGGCGCAGTGATCAGGCCATTCAGCCCCAGCATTAGCTATTCGTTCGGGATGGTTTATCAGAAGCGCTGGCGCGACAATCAGATCATTAAACTGGTACATGCCAACCTTGCCTTCTGAGGGGGAGCGCTGGGCATCGGTACCCCTGCCCCTCGAGCGAGGCCGTTGTTGGCGATTCTCCCATTATTGGTGGTAACCCTATGCCTGCGGGTTGCAAAAATATTTTATTTGGCTATAAAAAAATATATAAATTAAAAAATTTAAAGTGGACTGGAGAAAACTATGGTGGGGCTCAGGGAAAGACAGAAAGCGCAGCGCCGTGCACTCATTGAAAAGGCAGCAGCGGACCTGTTCGTTGAAAAGGGGTTTGCCGATACTACAATAGAAGAAATCGCCGAGCGGGCGATGGTGTCGGCACCAACCGTCTATAATTATTATGGCACAAAGGGCGATTTGTTGCTGGCGCTTGTGGCGCGCGGCGAAGAAGGAATCGAAGAAGCGCAGGATGACTTCTCGAAGCAGACGGGGGATCATACGCCGTCTGAGCTGGTGGCCAAGGTCATCCATTCCAACGTCAATGATACTTTGTCGGCCTTGTCGCGTGAATTGTGGGGCCATGTGGTTGCGTTCGTGGCAACTGCGCCGGATCCAGAGGTGGCGCCGCGATACCTTGAAACCATTGCAAGTGGCTTGGGGACAGCCATCGAAAGCGTACTGGCCAAATATCAGGAGGAGGGGCGACTGCGTGCTGGCGTTGACATGCACAGGCTTGCTTTTCTGCTGACGCGGATGGAGCGCATTCATTTCCTGAACTTTGTTTATTTGAAGGAAATGCGGGTTGAAGACCTGCGGGAGGCAATTGCGGCTGATGTGGCACTGATCGTAGGCGCTTATGAAACTGAATAACTTTTAGCTGACTAAAAAAATAGTCATTGATAAAAATTTAGTTGACTATAAAAAATTATCCTGTCATAAATTTGTCAAATGACATCGAAATGGGAGGAATAGCCATGAAGGCTATGGGTACAGTTTCAACATTCGCTTTGCTTTCAACCACTGCCCTGTCTGCAATTGTTGCTCCGGTGGCAACTGCACAGGATACTGTGGTTGAAGAGCTTAATTTTGAGGAAATCATGGTTACGGCGACGCGTCGTAGCCAGTCGGTTCAGGATATCCCCTACAATATCTCTGCCGTTTCTGGCGCTGCTATTGACGCTGCCAAGGTAATTGATGCGTCTGAACTGCTGCGCAACATTCCTGGCGTGGCCGTCAGCGACAAGGGCGCGCGGAACGCGGGCCAAGTGAACGGCATTCGTATTCGTGGCCTAAGCGTGGATAGCGCCAACCGCTCTGACGTGCCTGTAACCAGCGCGCCAACGGTTGCCACCTACATCAACGACACGCCGGTGTTCGGCAACATGATTATGAGCGACCTTGAGCGCGTTGAAGTGCTGCGCGGCCCGCAGGGTACGCTCTATGGTTCCGGCTCTCTTGGGGGCGCGGTTCGCTATATCACGAATAAGCCGGTTTTGGGCGAATTCGAAGGGTCTGTTGGCGGCACGCTGACGACCACAGCAGGCTCCAGCAGCCTAAGCTGGACCGGCGAAGCCATCGCCAACATCCCGCTTGGTGATACGCTGGCGCTTCGCGTGGTGGGCAGTAAGATCGATGCTGCTGGTATCATCGACTATGTGAATGTCTATGAACTGGATGCGAACGGTGCACCGGTGGTGCCTGGTGATGTTACTGACACCGATGCGGTCTTCACTTCGGTCAAAGATGCCGACACGGTGGATATCGACTTCTTGCGTGTCAGCGCTCTGTTTGCACCAAGCGATGCCTTTGATGCAGTGCTAACATACACGCGTCAAAGTGACGAAGTGGGGGCTCGCCGTGGCTCCGCAGAGGGTTTCCTGGACGGTTTTGGTAATGAGTATGGCCGCTATGAAGCCGGGCCTGTGCAACTAGAGCCTTCCCACTCGGATCTCGAACTTGCAAGCCTTGAAATGAACATAGATCTCGGCTTCGCGACCCTCACTTCGTCAACCTCTTACTATGAGCGCGATGGTCGCTCCGTCAGCGAGAACACGGGCTTCTATGCCCAGAAAAACTGGCTGTCTGGCTTCTATTATAATTCACCGCGTCCCCTGGCGCGGGCTGACCGCGGCTATTCCGACGAAGCCTTTATCCAGGAAGCACGCCTAGTGTCCCAAAGCGACGGACCGTTCAACTGGGTTGCGGGCATCTATTATCACGATCAGGAACAGACCGCTGATCAAATCTCCACCCTTGCGGGCTACAAGGCCTGGGCGTCCACAGTTTTCGGCTGGATGTCTGATGGCTATGGCTACTCCGACATCGATAATGATTTCGATTTCGACAGTGTGACCAAGATCAAGGAAACCGCTCTCTTTGGTGAAGCCACCTATGATGTTTCAGACAGGCTGAGCCTGACTGCCGGCATCCGCTATTTCGATAGCAAGGTCACGGCTGACGCCACTGTCGACCTGCCTTTCTGGAACTCACTGTTCCCGGCTGCCGTGGTCGAGGGCGAGACATCCGGCAAGAAGGATGCGCTGTTTAAATTCAACATGTCCTATGACGTGAATGACGATACCATGATCTATGCCACGGTGTCTGAAGGCTACCGTCGCGGCGGCGCGACAGCCGTTCCACTCACGGGCAACTTTGCTGAGGATCCAAGCTGGCTCTCGTACGGGTCGGACACCACCCGCAACTATGAGGTCGGTATCAAGGGTGCCACCGATGATGTCCGCTATACTGTCAGCGGCTTCTATGTGGACTGGTCCAACCCGCAGATCAATACCGCGACCAGTAACTGGGGCTTCTTCACCGTTGCCAATGGCGACAGTGCCCGCTCGATCGGGGTTGAAGCGGAAGTTGAAGGCTACATCGGCGATGCGCTGCACTACAACCTTGGCTATGCCTTCTCTGACGCCAAGCTGACGAGCGACTTCCTGTCGCCGACCGGCAGCGTAATCGCGACAGACGGCAATCGCCTTACAGGTGTGCCCAAGCACATGCTGAACATCGCGTTCGATTACACCACAGATATCACCAGTGATATCGTGATGGTGGCACGGGTTAACGGCTATGTTCAAAGCAGCAGTCAGAACTATATCAACAACGACAGTGCAAGCCTCGGCGCAACGCTTGATGGCTTCTCCATCTGGGGCGCGGGCCTGACCTTCACCAAGGGTGATGTTGATGTGACGCTGTTTGCCAAGAACATCTTCAACAACCGCGGCGTTACCGCGGTCTATGGCGAAACCTACATGGGTACAGACGCAAGCCAGAACTATCTGGGGAGTGGCGCCAAGAGCGAAATCACGCTGCCACGCACCATCGGCCTTGCGGTCAAATACAACTTCTAGAGCCTCAAGTGGGAAGGGGCTTCCCTTCCCACCCTCAATTGCCGCATGCTTGGGCACAAGATGTGTCCAGGCAGCGGAGAGAGCCCGTGGAAATCATGACCGCACTTCAACAAATAGATGCCCTGATGAAGGAGCGCCGTCTGGCTGAAGCCGGAGACCTGGCAAGCCTTCTGGCAGAGAGGCATCCTGCCAACCCCGACGGGTGGCGTCGGTTGGGGCGGGTTCAGGAAGCTTCGAGTGATTTTGACGGCATGCTGGTCAGTTTCCAGAAAGTAACTGAGTTGGCAGGTGATGATCTTCACGCACATCTCAAGGTCGCCCAGGCACTGATCCAGAAGGGCGATCTTGGGAAGGCTCTGGAGAAACTTTCGGCCCTTCGGTCCCTTGCCTGGGATGACAGCTACCTGCTGCAGCATCTGGGCCAGCTTTATACCCACCTTTCAGATTATGTTCAGGCCTACGAATGCTTTCGCCGCGCGGCAGAACTTGCCCCCAGAGATACGCAGGCGATCTACAATCTGGCCACCGCAGCAACTGCCCTTGGCAAGCTTGATGAAGCCTGCACGTCATACGACCAGGTGATCAGCCTGAAGCCAGACGATTATGACGCCTACTATAACCGCGCCACGCTCAGAAAATGGACGCGGCAGGAAAACCATATTGCCGAAATGGAAGGCCTTCTGAAATCCGGCGTGCCGGATATGAAGGGCGCTGTGCAGCTTTTTTATGCGCTGTCGAAGGAATATGAGGATCTTGGCGAACCCGGCCCCAGCTTCGCGCACCTTAGGCGCGGTGCGGACCTGCGCGCATCCATGATGGCCTATCATGTCAGCACTGACACGGATGCGATGGCGGATATCGAACGCGTTTTCGGTGCAGACTTCTTCGAAGCTGGTGTGGCGCGGTCCGATGAACCAGGCCCCATCTTCATTGTTGGGCTGCCGCGCACGGGCACTACACTGGTGGACCGGATTATAAGTTCGCACTCAAGCGTTGCCAGCCTTGGTGAAATCCACGACTTCGCACAGTCTCTGATGCGGCATGCGGGAGCGGCCAAGAACAAAACAGACCTGATAGAGAAATCAGCAGAGCTGGATTTCAAAGCCCTGGGTGAGGCTTATATTGCGAGTACCGCAGCCCGCGGTCAGCCCGAAGCCTTCCTTGTGGACAAGACACCGGCGAATTTCCTTTATCTTGGTTTGATCGCACGGGCGCTGCCAAACGCGCGGATCATTCACCTGACGCGGAACCCGATGGACAGCTGTTTCGCCATTTATAAAACGCTGTTCCGCCTTGGCTATCCCTATAGTTACCGCCTTGAAGACCTGGCGGACTATTATTTGGCCTACGATAAGCTGATGGCGCACTGGCACACGATGATGCCGGGACGCATTCTCGATGTTTCCTATGAAAGCCTCGTCACGGATACGGAATGGCATGTTCGGACGATGCTGGACCATTGCGGCTTGCCGTTCGAAGAGGCCTGCCTGTCGTTTCACAAAAACACAAGCGCGTCTGCAACCGCGAGTGCGGCGCAAGTGCGGCAACCGATTTATGCGTCGTCTATCGGGCGCTGGAAAGACCATGCCGAGGGGCTTGCTCCGCTCAAGGCGCGTCTTGAGGCTGAAGGAGTTGTTTTGTGAGGACAGGCAAAGTCATATCGCTTTCTGTTGCAGCCTTTCTGGCCTTCGTGGGGATGACATCATGCGCTGCCCAAAGCGACATTAACAGCCTTTTTGGTGGTGTGGCTTTCACCAAACCGCTGGATTATTCAGCATTCGCGCCGCCGGAAGGCGCGCGGCCCACAAGTCAACTGATTGACGGGCACCTGACCTTTAAAGGTGGGCAGGTGGCAAGTGGTTTTGAAGTGCTGCATGACCCGGACGGGATAACGGGCAACGCTAAAAACCGTGTCAGAAGATTGCCAGCAATGGATATCTGGCTGGTGCAATCGGGCGATGCCATCGTGCCTGTGGCTGGCGGCATAATCAAGTCGCAGCACCCATATTTCGACCTTGTCTTCTCCCCCGGCGCGGCTTGGCAGGACAACAGCGGCGACAACCGCATTTCCCTGCCGTTCGCCCTGATGGAAAAGAATGCCAACTGTATCCATAACGGCGTGCTCACAGCGCGTATCAGTGGGGCTGGTCAGCTGTCGAAAGTGCTGCTGCAGGTGGCAAGTGAAACTTGCGGCTATTTAAAATTCAACATGTGGGGCAGCTATGATGCTGCTTGGCAAGGTATGCCTCCCGCTGGCGCTGATGCGGTACGTGACGCGTATGAAGCAGAAGTCGCGAACAGGATGCCTGTTGCGCCCATTTCGAGCCTTGAAGGCACCGATTTTACTGCATTTGCTCAGAAGGGGGCGATCGATGTTGCAGATATGACTGCATACGGCGTGGTCTTTGAGGGTAAGCATTACGTTGGTGGGTGTGATACGCGTTTTGGCGTTTATCCCTTTTGCGACACGTTGGTTTTGCCGTCTTACTCCTTGGCCAAGTCGCTTGCAGGTGGAATTGGCCTGATGCGGCTGGAAAAGCTCTTTCCCGGTGTCAAAAATACCTTCATTCACCGACATGTTCCGCAGTGTCGCATCCGCCGATGGAAGGGGGTAACACTTGAGCACTTGGCCGATATGACAACGGGCAATTTCCTGAGTAGCAAAGCACATGTGGACGAGGCTGCCATTGGCTATTTACCTTTCTTTCTAGCGACCACATCACCCGAAAAGACGGGTTTTTCCTGCACCTATTTCCCGCACAACAGTTCGCCTGGAAGCCAATGGGCCTATCATACGTCGGACACATATCTTCTGGGGGTGGCGATGAACGGCTTTCTTGAGAAGCATTTTGGGGCCGACGCAGATTATTATGATGATCTGGTTGTACCTCTTTGGCGCTGGCTTGAACTTGGGCCACTGATCCAGGAAATGCGTCGTACGTCTGGTGCCAACCCAGAGCCTTTCTCCGGCTATGGCATGCTTTTTTACAGCGATGATATCGCCCGCCTTGCCACAGCCCTCGCCGGGCGTGACCAGCGCCTTGAAGACGCCCTCGATGCTGACCTTCTTGATGGCGCCATGCAGCGCAACCCGATGGACCGAGGCCTTGAGGCAGGCAGTAGCACGCTTCGCTACAATAACGCCTTCTGGGGCTGGAACGCCAAGGACACGCTTGGCTGCGCAGACGATGCGTGGCTGCCCTTCTTTTCAGGCTATGGCGGCATTACGGTGGTGATGCTGCCTGGAGGCAGCGTCTATTATTATTTCAGTGACGGTTACAACTTTACTTTCTCTGAACCTGTCAAAGAGTTGGCCAAGGTCAGCCAAGTATGTGGAGTAACCGAATGATTGATACCGGCAACAAGACGCGTTTTCCTGTAGCGGCACCGGACGGCCATATTGCGAGCGTGCTGCTGGCCTTCCTGACCACAGCTGGCCTTTTTTATGTGAATATCATGCCGGCGCTGGTGAGCGGTCTTGTTGAAGGGCTTGGTTTTTCGAAACAGGCGGCAGGGCATGTGGCATCCGCCAATGTTTACGGTGCAGCGCTCGGCGCGTTTGGGTCTGTTTTCGCCATCAAGCATTTTCACTGGCGCCCAACCGCGATCACTGCGCTTTTGATGTTGATCGGGCTGGATATCCTGTCCAGTACAATGACAGACTCCACCATCCTGATTGGGGCTCGTTTCATTCATGGCAGCACGGGCGGCTTCCTGGTCGGTATCGGCTTTTCCGTGATCGCCCGGACGCGTGTGCCTGATCGCAGCTTCGGTATGCTGCTTATCGTTCAATACGGGCTGGGCGGCGTGGGATTGATGTTCCTGCCGAAGCTTGTGCCTCTGTACGGGACAGAGGTTCTGTTTTACGCCCTGATTGCCTTCAGCCTGGTCACGCTTTTGATGGTGCCCTTCATGGGCACCTATGCGCCAAAGCCGAAAACTGCGCTTTCGAATGACAGCGGCAGCGAGGACAAGGTCTATCTTAAGCCGCTGCTGATGGGACTTTTTGCAGTCTTCTTTTTTCAGGCGGCAAATATGGGCCTTGCGGCTTATGTGATCGAGCTGGGCAAAAGCTACTCGCTGGCCACATCTGACATTTCCACAACCTTGGGAATCGCAAACTGGATTGCGGTTGGTGGTGCGGCGCTTGTCTATCTGGTGGGGATCAAGTTTGGACGCCTGCTGCCACTGATGGGAGGTATGATTGTGACGGTTTTGGGCATCCTGATGTTCAAGCTGTCGGCAAGCGAAAGCATGTTTTTCTTAGCCAATGTTATTACAGGCGTTACTTGGGCCTTCCTCATTCCTTATCTGCTGGGCATGTGCTCGGCATTCGATGGGCATGGCCGGATGGCGGCGCTTTCTGGCTTTTTCTCCAAGATGGGGTTGGCGTCCGGCCCATTCATCGCCGCGCAGGTGGTGGGGGAAGGCAACTATGACTTGATTATCAATCTGGCCGTTTCCGGCATTGTCCTTTGTACGCTGGCAGCGTTTTTGCCTGCCCGGTTGCTGGACGAAAAGGAAACGGCCCAAAAGGCGCCGGACCAGGGTGTATTAGAGTAGGGAAGGGAACCAACCATGAAACCATTTGCTATTGCGGGGCTGCAGCTTGACCTGAAGCCGTCAGGCAATTTCGATCTTGTTGTGAAGAAAATTCGCACCACACTTGTCCGCTACCCGTGGGTCCAGATGGTGGTCCTGAGCGAGCTTGCCATCTGCGGCGCGGGCACAGGGTCGGCCGAGCCAATGCCGTCCGCCACGGAAGATAAGTTGGCGGCACTGGCTGCAGACCTCGGTATCTGGCTGGTGACCGGATCACTTTATGAAAAGGTCGGGGACAAAGTCTATAACACGGCATCTGTTATCAATCCGTCCGGTGACGTGGTTACCCGGTACCGCAAAATGTATCCCTTCCTTCCTTATGAGGCGGGGGTAACTGCCGGCAGTGACATCTGCGTGTTCGATATCCCTGATGTAGGCCGGTTTGGCCTGTCAATCTGCTATGATATGTGGTTCCCGGAAACCAGCCGCGCGCTGGTGCTTGAAGGTGCGGAAGTCATCATTCACCCGACACTGACCAACACAGCCGACCGCGACGTGGAATGCACCATGGTGCGGGCAACCGCCGCCCAACAGCAGTGTTACATGATTGACATCAATGGCGCGGGCGAGCAGGCGTACGGAAGGTCAGTGATTGCAGGGCCGGACGGCGAAGTAATCCATGCGGCCAGCACGGAAGAAGAGATCATCGTCGTGGAACTGGACCTGGACCGCGTGACCCGCAGCCGCGAACGTGGCGTTCTGGGCCTTGGTCAGCCGCTCAAAAGCTTCCGTGATGCCGGGCACAGCTTCAAGGGCCCTGAAAGCAGTGAAAGCCTGAAGGCCTTGGGGCCGCTTGAAGTGCCAAGCCGTCGGGCCTAACGCTTCAGTCCTTTAAGGGATTGCAACGTAAGCCCAGGTGACATAGGCAGCGAAAAGCACGAGGAACAGGCTGCCCTCAACGCGACTGATCACACGTCCTGTTCTTGCCGCGACAAACATCAGGCCTGCAACACCCAGCATCAGCCAGATATCTGTACTGGCAATCCGGCCTTCCATAGGGATAGGGGCGACCACACTGGTTGCCCCAAGAACGCCAAGGATATTGAAAAGGTTGCTGCCCACGATATTGCCGATGACCACGTCGCTATGCCCGCGATAGGCGGCGACGAAGGCGGTGGCCAGTTCAGGCAGCGATGTCCCGACAGCCACGATCGTCAGGCCAATTACGGCGTCTGGAATGCCCAGGCGTGTGGCGATGCTGGTGGACCCTTCCACCAGGAAATCAGCCCCTACAGGCAAGCAGAAAAGACCAAAGGCGCAGGCAATGATCGCTGCGGTCAATGAGAGGCTTGGCGTTCCCACATCTTCTTCGACGTGTTCGCGAAAGCGCATTTCTTTCAACAGGTTCGTGCGTTCCGTCCGGTAGGCATAGAAAAGATAGAAGCCAAGCGCGAACAGCATGCCCACACCGATGTACCAGGGCACGGCGCCAAGGAAACTGCACGCCGCGACGATCAGGCTGGCAGCTAGAACAGCAAGCGTGTCACGGGACACTTCACGCTGCCCGCAGGCAACAGGGGTAATGGCCGCGCTGACACCCAAAATCAGAAGAACATTCGCAATGTTGGATCCAACCACATTGCCGAGTGCGAGGTCTGGGACGCCGCCGGTCGCGGCCGTTACCGACACGATGAGTTCCGGCAGGGATGTGCCAAACCCGACAATTACCATGCCGATCAGGAGCTTTGATAATTTGAAGCGTTCAGCGAGCGCAACGCTGCCGCGCAACAGGCTCTCACCGCCTGCGAACAGAAGGAGAAAACCCCCAGCTATATACAAATACTCCAACCCACAATCCTCCTGGCTGGTATGCCAATCACATCAGGCTGTTCGGTAGCATCACTTAACGCTGTCTGGCCAGTTGTTTTGCGATTTGCCCGACAATTAGTGGGACCAGCCCAAGGCCCAGTACCACCTGCAATCCGCTCAGATCCAGTAAGGAAAGTGAAAGGACACTCCGCAGGGTGGGGACCAGGCTTGCTGCGGCCAGAAGGCCAAGGCACAAGACGATCGCCAACCATATATAGATGTTGGCCATGACCTGGTTCCTGAAAAGCGCGGCCTTGCGGCTGCGCATGTTGAAAACGTGCCAGAGTTGGCCGGTGGCAAGCGTCATGAACGCAACCGTTCCAGCATACTGAGGTGCCTTGTCTGGCTGCGCCAGTGCCCAAAGATAAGCCGTATAGACGCTCGCAGTCATCAACAGGGCATAGCCTACAATTGCCTGCCAGTGGCGCGGCTGCAGCAAGCCTTCATTTTTGGGGCGTGGCGGCCTGTGCAGAATTTCGCTGTCGCCCTTGCCGAAGCCTAGGGCAAGCGCTGGGAAAACGTCCGTCACCAGGTTCAGGAACAGGATTTGAAGTGGCAGCAGCGCCAGCGGAAGCCCCATCAGGATGGATAATGTCACCACCAGTACTTCACTCAAATTACAGGACAGGAGATAGATCACGAACTTACGGATATTGGAGAAGATCACCCGGCCCTGCTGTACGGCCATCACGATGGAGGCGAAAGCGTCATCACGCAGGATCATCGCCGCTGCTTCTTTGCAACTTCGGTGCCGCGCTGTCCCATCGCGATGCCCACATCGGCTTTCTTGAGCGCCGGGGCATCATTGACACCATCGCCTGTCATGGCGACCACGGCGCCATTTTTCTGTAGGAAGTCTATCAGTTCCAGCTTATGGCGCGGGGTCATGCGGGCGAAGATGGCGGTGTTCAGCAGGCGATTCCGCTCTTCTGGTGTCGCATCTTCTCGTGGGGCTATGGCGTCACCTTCAAGGGCAGGGAATGCACTGCCCTGGCGGATGCCGACAGCTTCGGCAATGTTGGTGGCCGTCCGGGCGTTGTCTCCGGTTGCCATGACAACCCGGATGCCTGCGCTTTGCGCGTCTCTGACAGCGGCAGCCGCATCGGCGCGCGGCGGGTCTTCAAGGCAAACAAGGCCGAGAAACGTTAATCCCTCATAGTAGGGCTGGTGCAATGCGTCCCCTGTTTTTTCCGCCAGCGCCAGCATTCGGTGGCCTTTGCTGGCCATGTCTTCGGCCCGACTAAGCCAGATCTCGCTCTCGCCGTTCTCCAGTGGGCTGTTGCCTGTGCCAGCCGCCTTTTGGGTGCAGACAGCCAACACCGCTTCGGGTGCGCCCTTGACCAGAAGCAGTTCCCGTTGGCCATGCAGATGCCGTGTAGCCATCATCCTGAGGTCCGGGTCGAACGCTTCTTCTTCTATCCGCGGATAGTCTGCCTCCAGCGTCTCCACGCCAAAGCCAGCCCCGGTTGCGGCATCGATCAGGGCACGCTCCATTGGGTCGGCAAGGTGGCTGGCGTCGTCGCCGCTGAAGCACAGGGCGCAGACGCGAAGGGCTCTTTCGCGGCCCGGAGTGGCGGCAGCTTTGGTATCCCCTTGTGGCCCGTCCGGTGCTTCGATGGCGACAACTGTCATGCGGTTTTCAGTTAGCGTGCCTGTCTTGTCGCTGATGATTGTGGTTACCGACCCAAGGGTCTCAACCGCAGACAGGCGCTCGATCAGTGCGTTACGCTCCGCCAGCCGCCACATGCCGCGCGCCAGGGCAAGTGTGGCGACGATGGGCAAGCCTTCTGGAATGGCTGCGACGGCCAGTGCGACACCGGTTTTGATCATCATCAGGCTGTCGCGCCCTGCGACGATGCCGAAAACGATCAGAAGCACCATAAGAATCAGAACAATCCAAAGCAGTTGCTCCGTCAGTTTGCTCAGCCGCCGCTCAAGCGGTGAGACAGAACCCTGGGCCTGTTCTGCTAGATCGGCAATTTGCCCCAGTTCGGTCTGCCGCCCAATCGCGGAAACCCAGCCGGTGGCGGTGCCGCGTGTGATGGACGTGCCTTTATATAGGGTGCCAGCTTTTGCTGAGCCTTCGGTTTCAGGTGCTTTGGCTGATTTGTCGACCGGAACGGATTCGCCTGTCAGCAGCGATTCATCGCTTTGCAGTCTGGTGCTTTCGGCAAGGCTGATGTCTGCCGGCACGATATCGCCTGCTTCCAGAAGGACCACATCCCCGGGCACAAGGGTTTCTGCGGGAATGACGTGTATTTGGCCGTCGCGCCGGACGCGCGCGGTGGTACGCCCGAGCTGCCTGAGTGCCGCCATCGACCTGTCAGCCTTATGTTCCGCCCAGAAGCCGATTGTGCTGTTGATAATGATGACAACGACAATAGCCAGGCCTTCCGCAAAATCACCAAACGCGAAAGACAGCGCAGCTGCAGCCATCAGCAAAAGCGTCAGCAGGCTTTTGAACTGATCGGCAAGGATCAGCCAGAGCGGCTTTGTTTTGCTTTCCTCAAGCCTGTTTGGCCCAAAGGTGGCCTGCAAGGCGGGGATTTCCGCGCTGGAAAGACCATTGGCCAGGTTAACTTGCCCTGGCGGAGATTGATCCCTCTGTTCCTGATTCGGTATCGCTGTCGTCCTTTTAGCTACGGAATGTTGGTCTTTAGCTCAGAGGCCCTCAAAGGCGACAAGCAGCAAGCTGACATGGCCATCGCCCCACAGCGGCAACATCAACCTCTGGTAAGCCGGGTGGTCGTGCTCGCGATCAGCGGGCGCTTCATAAAAAGAGGCCTTGCCGCTTTCCACGGTGGCACTTGATTGTGCCCGAATATATTCGAAAGGAAATGGCAGCTCGACTTCGTCCAAGAACTTTCCGTTCAACGCCTTGGGCTGAACCGCTGTCATCTCTTCGCCGATATAGCAGAAGCGGAACCGTTCAGGGCGTTCGAAAACCTCAATCAATGCCAGCTGGGGCTTGAGGCCCGGAAGGTCTTCAAGCGACAGGTCGTCGGCAAAGGGCATCTCGGCGCTGCCGCGCAAAAGCCTATGCCAGTGATCCTTGACCCGGTCAAGTTCGGCGTCCAGAGTTTGCGGCAATGCAAAGGGTAGTGTTGAGGTTGTCATAAGGGTGCAGTCCTTTCCCCGGCAGAAGTGCGATCATTGTTCAGTTGTTTTTTACAGGATAAAGGTGAAGAGGTCACGCGCATTGACTATTATCAATGCCAGAGGCCCCTCTGAAAGCGATTGGTTGCCTGATGAAGAAAATCCTGACCATAACCATGAACCCGGCGCTTGATGTCTCTGCGGACACAGACCGTGTGGAGCCTGTGCGTAAGCTGCGCTGCGGCCCGGCGCGGCGCGAGGCCGGGGGAGGCGGGGTTAATGTAGCGCGAGTGCTGAAGCGGCTGGATGCGCCAGTCACAGCCCTTTTTCCAGCAGGTGGATACATCGGCGGGTTGGTTGACCATTTGCTGGTGGGCGAGGGGTTGGAGCGTTTGGTCGTCCCGATTTCAGGCGAAACACGGGAAAATTTTACAGCCAGGGAAACCAGCACAGGCGACCAGTTTCGGTTTGTTCTTTCCGGCCCGGAATTGAGCGCCGCAGAGTGCGAGAGCTGTCTTGAACTTTTGGCGCAAAATCTTTCATCGGTCGGCTTGCTGGTTGCTAGCGGCAGTCTGCCGGATGGTGCGCCGGCTGATTTTTACGCCCGGATGGCGGGCATGGCAGCGCAGCAGGATATCCCCTTTATGGTGGACACCTCAGGGCCTGCGCTTGCTGGTGCGCTGGGGCCTGGGATCGATATTATCAAGCCCAACCTTCGGGAACTCAGGGACTTGGTTGGTACAGAGCTTGCCAGCGAATCGTCTCAGATCAGTGCCTGTGAGGCGCTGTTGGCTGAGAAAAAAACGGGTGCTGTCGCCCTGACCCTGGGGCGCGATGGAGGGCTGCTGGTCACGGGAGAAGGTATCTGGCGCGCCAGGGTGCCCGACGTGACCGTAGAAAGTGCGGTCGGTGCGGGGGACAGCTTCATGGCGGGTATGGCCTGGGGGCTGGCAAAAGAGTGGCCGCTTGAGAAAGTTTTTTCCCTGGGGATTGCAGCAGGGACGGCTGCCGTGCTTACGCCAGGCACGGCCCTTTGCCGCGCAGAAGACGTATGGCACCTTTTCAGCCAGATAAGCATGGAAAAATTGTAAGTTTCTTGGGAATTACGGCTAATATCCTGGGGCAGTTTTCTAACGGCTTGTGTGGTCGGAGATAACATCCTTTGCGGCTTTGAAGGCGCTGACGGCAGCGGGAAAACCGCAATAAACAGACGCGTGCAGAAGCACTTCCTTGATTTCATCCTCGGTGCAGCCGTTGTTGAGCGCCCCGCGTATGTGCCCCTTGAGCTCACCTGTTGCCCGAAGGGCGGTCAGGAAGGCAATGGTGACAAGGCTGCGGTCACGTCGGGAAAGGCTCCCGTCGCGGGTCCAGGTGGAGCCCCAGCCATGTTCGCACACCAGTTCCTGCAGTTCCGCGGTAAAGCTGTCTGCCTTTTCAAAGGCCTCGTCGACGAACGTATCCCCCATGACTTCCCGACGGACGCGTTCGCCTTCCGTGCGCTTGTCTTCTGTCATCTGTTGCTCCGGTGATTACATGCTGGGCGGCCAGTCTTCCCTGTCCAGATAGACCAGGGCGCGGCCTTCGGCGACAATGTTGCCGTTTTGGTCTTTGCAGGTTGTGGAGAGGTCAATCAGCTTTTTCTCTGGCCTCAGATTGGTGATTTCCACCGTGGCTTCAAGCGGGCTGCCGATGGCAGCATCACCTTTGAAGATGGTTTCCTGCTTGAGATACATGGTGCCGGGGCCAGGCAGTTCCACGCCCAGAAGATAGGAGAGCATGCCGCCAATCAGCGGTTCCGGCACAGTGTTGCTACCTGCGCAGGCGCCGCCCATGTCCAGATAGGTCTTGATGTCTTCCGGTATGAAAGTGCGTGAAATGCTGTGTGTTGCGCCGATGCGGATCATGATGGGGCTCCACTGCGTTCAAATGTGCTTTCAACCAGGCACGTATCCTTGCCGGTTGTGGTGTCTGTGGCCTGCATCTTAACTGTAACTTGCGCGCCGTCTTCCGCCACAATTTCAGCCCGGAATGCGATGGGCCGGTCTGCGTAGGTGGGGGAGGGGAAGACAACCGAATGAGAGAGCTGCCTGCCACCCGGCACCAGCTTGTCCGAAAGGCCGCGCAGGATAGTGCACAGGAACAAGCCGTGGGCCACAGTGGCGCCAAAACGCGTTGTTGCGGCGAAGGCGGGGTCCACATGAATGGGATTGTCATCGCCTGACAGGTCGGCAAAGCGATTGAACTCGTCCTGCGTCAGGGTGCGAGTTATTTCAGTCACTTGGGACATGAGATACTCCGTTACGGTTTAAGAAGATGCTTTTGAATTTTGCCGGCCGCCGTGCGGGGGAAATCGCCTACGAAAACGAACTCTTTCGGTATCTTGTAGGCGGCCATGTTTTCACGACAGTAAGCGCGTAGCGTGTCTTGGCTCATTTGTCCCGCACCCTCGCGCAGCATCGTGAAGGCAACCCCCACTTCGCCCCATTTTTCATCCTGTTTGCCGACAACGGCAACCTCAAGGACGGCAGGGTGGTCGCACAGAATGTTTTCAACTTCCGCGGGGTAAACATTTTCCCCGCCTGAAATGAACATCTCCTTGGCGCGCCCGACGATATAGAAGAAGCCGTCTTCATCCGTTTGCGCCAGGTCGCCTGTCCGGAGCCAGCCATCTTCGGTGAAGGCAGTGGCTGTGGCCTCTGGTTTGTTCCAGTAGCCCGGTGTCAGGCCCGGCCCCTTGAGCCACATCTCGCCGACGCCGCCTTCAGGCACATCTGCGCCGCTTTCGTCCATGATGCGGACCGCAGTCATGATCTGTGCCTTGCCCACAGAGCCGATTTTTTCTTTCACATGGGCAGGGTCCATCAGGAAAACGGTGGGGCCGGTTTCTGTCATGCCGTAGCCGTTGCATACCACGATGCCGCGGTCCTGATAGAGGGTCACCAGCGCGTCGGACAGGGGCGCGCCGCCGCACCCCCAGTTGCGTACCTTGGTCAGGTCGACCTCCCCGAAACGAGGATGCAGGCTTAAAAGCTGATAAACGGCAGGCACGCCGAAGAATGTGTCCAGGTCGCCCGCTTCAAGCAGGTCGATCACCACTTCTTCATCAAAGGCGGGCAACACGGTCACGGTGCCACCGGCGATCAGGGTTGGCAGGGTATAAAGATTTATTCCGGCCGTGTGGAACAGCGGCAGGAAATTGAGCGTCCGGTCTTCGCTCGTCAGGGTGATGGCCTGCCCGAGGTTGATATAGTTCACAAGCGCCATGCCGTAGGTCTGGATCACCGCCTTGGGCACCCCGGTGGTGCCGGATGTGTAAAGCAGATACCAGGCGTCATCTGCAGGCCAGGACAGCCTTCCCTTGTGCGGCTCAAAGCTCTCGCGCAGGGCGACAAGGTCATCAGCCGCGTCACTTACCAGCGGCGCGAATTTGGCGACGCCCAGCTCTGTGGCGGTCTCCCGAAAGGTCTCATCAAAAAGCAGGAGCCCAGGCGTGCAGTCGGCGATCAGTGTCCTAAGTTCATTTGCAGGCATGCGCCAGTTGAGCGGCACAAGGACGGCGCCCAGCTTACCGCAGGCAAACAGGGTTTCGAAAAAAGCGATACTGTTCTGGCACAAAACCGCCACCCGGTCCCCCGGATTGATGCCCTGCGCAGCCAGGAAACTAGCGGTTTTCGCGGCGTTCTGGTCCAATGCAGAATAGGTGACCGACCGGCCTGAGCCGGGTTCCTGCATCGCGACCTTGTCACCGTCAAGTGACGCGCGTTTGGCTGTAATGTCAAAAAGGGAAAACATGATGGGTGTCCTATGCGGTGCTTGCCTTTTTTCGGGGGGCTAAAAATGCCTTCATTTTTTCAATGCACGACGGTTTTGTGATCGCCTGCAGGAATGCTTGTCTTTCTGCCTCGAGCCCGCGGCTTGCCTGTTCGTACCGGTCTTTGGTCCAGATCAGTTTTTTCGCCTGGGCGAGTGTCTCGGTATCCTGCGAAAGAATGCGGTCGCAGATGGCAACGGTTTGTGTTGGGAAGGCGTCGGCGTCCGCGACTGCGTCAACAATTCCCATCTCCAAAGCCTCAAGGGCACTCACGCGCCGGTTCTGTGAAATGATATCCATTGCGCGGCGCGGGGCAATGATGGATGGCAACAGGGCGGTCCAGCCGCCATCCGGGGCAAAACCGACTTCTCCATAATATGGCTGAAGGAAGGCTTTTTCTGCCATCAGGCAAGTGTCTGAAGCAAATAAAAATCCCGCGGCCCCGCCAGTGACAAGACCTTGTGCCGCAACGAAGATTGGTTGCGGCGCGGTGATCATAGCGACCAACGAGCGGTTCAGCGAGCCCACCAGTTCAGCGGCATAGTCCTGCAGCGCGGCGGAATTTTCCGCCTGTTCAAGGAAACCTGTTATGTCGCCACCGGTTGAAAAGCTCCGACCTTCTGCTTTCAGCAGGATCAAATGGGCGTCTGACCCGCATGCCTGGGCGAGGGCGCCTTCGACGGCGCGCATGAAGGGCAAGGTCAGGCTGTTGTGCCGTTCCGCCTTGTTGAGCGTGACAGTGCAAAGGTCTCCATCAATTGAAACGTCAACCTGCGCCATGGTCTAAGAGCCCTTGCTTCCCTTCAGGCCGTAGGTGATCAGGTCGCCCACGGCCGCCGCGATTTCGCTGGCGGATTTCGTTTCGTCCCAAAGACCATAGTTCATTCCAAGGAACACGTTCATGCCGATCAGGGCCCAGGCGCGCTCTTCTTCATGGCCGGCTTCAATTTCACCTTTTTCCGCAGACATCTTGAGATTGTCCCGGTATGCCTCGGCGAAAACCCTGTAATATTCGCGGTAAGCATCTTCCGCGACAAACTGCGCCTCGCCAATGATGCGATAGTTGTTCTTGTTGGCTCTGGTGAACTCGATAAAGGCTTCAATCCCACGCCGTTCGGCCGTGATCCTGTCGGGTGCTTTGCCGATTTTTTCGGCAATTGTCGCCCGTGTTAGTTTACCCATGTAAATCACCAACGCGCGGAACAATTCCTCCTTGCTTTCAAAGTAAACATAGAAGGTCCCAAGGGCGACTTTCGCCCTTTGCGTGATGCTGGTGATCGACGCTTCGTGATAACCACGTTCGCCAAATTCTATTTCTGCGGCCTGAATGATCTTCGCCTGCGTCTTGCGACCGCGGGCGGTTCTCGGTGTCTTCAGGTGATCTAAAAATGAAAGTTGATTCATGTTTCATAATATGGCATAAGCTCGACCGTGTCGCAAGGCAAAATAGGGCGGAAAATCAACTTTTTTGCGCAGCTTTTAACGAGGAACGGATAGCCCATTTATGGCGATGGTGACCCTACAGGACGGTGGAAAAATGGCTTATGTGGACAGGGGTTGCGGTCGCCCGCTGCTTTTTCTGCATGGCTGGGGAACCGGTTCTGCCTTCTTCTGGAAACAGCTGCAGTATTTCGAGTCGGAATTTAGGGTAATCGCACCAGATTTTCGAGGTCACGGGGCGTCCAGCCCACTGCCGGAGGACGGCGATATTCATACCCTGGCCAGGGATCTCAGTGCTCTTCTTGATCATCTTGACCTCGAGGATGTCATTGTTTGCGGCTGGTCCATGGGGTGCGCGGTGCTTTGGGACTTGCTGACCAATGTTGGCTGCGACCGTATCACGCAATATGCCGTCGTCGATATGACGCCCAGGATCAGCAACACTGAGGGCTGGGACCTTGGGCTTTTGTATCCCGCGCGTCGATATTTCCACATTCGGGACGGGGAAGAGGGCCGCTCCAATTGGGACAGGACGTGCGAAAGCTTCCTGTCGAAACTGTCACCAAAAGGAGCCGACCAGGTTGTCGCCGATTGGGAGCTCAGGGAAGCAAGACGCTGCGATCCAGCATCAATGTACCGCCTTTGGAACAGCCTGGTTTCTGAAGATTACCGGGATGAGATCCGTACTCTTTGCATTCCAGTGCTGCTGATTTATGGCGAGCAAAGCCAGCTGTATGGGCCTGAGACAAGCGCCTGGCTGGATGCTCATTTACCACAGTCTAACAGGATCGCTTTCAAGCGTTCGGGGCATGCCCCGCACCTTGATGAGGCTGAGCGGTTCAATAGTGAAATTGTTGCGTTTGCCAATCGGGAAGGGTTGGCGAAGACACCATGTGATGCCTCTGCCGGGCATGCAAATTGATTGAAGGTTGGGTTGGCCAAGGGCTGATTTGAAAATGGGAGGATCCAAGGATGGACCAGTTTAAACGGACTAATGGGAAATATAGGAAAACACGTGCTTTAACAGCCATGTTGGCGACAGGCGTTGCTGCATCTGCGCTCAGTGTTCCGGTGGCGGCACAGGATACCGGTACAGGTGTTCAGCTTGAGGAAATTCAGGTTACCGCGCGTCGGCGTACGGAATCTCTGCAGGATGTGCCGGTTGCGGTTACCGCCCTAGGCGGTGCGATGCTGGAAGACCAGGGTTTGCAGGATATTGTGGAGGTGGCCAAGTTCGCACCCAACCTGACGCTTGAAGTATCTCGCGGCACTAACACCACGCTTACCGCCTTCATTCGCGGTATTGGCCAGCAGGACCCGGTTGCAGGCTTTGAGGCTGGTGTTGGCCTTTATGTTGATGACGTATATCTGAACCGCCCGCAGGCTGCCGTTGTAGATATCTACGACGTGGAGCGCATTGAGGTGCTGCGCGGTCCGCAGGGCACGCTTTATGGCAGGAACACAATTGGTGGTGCCGTCAAATATGTGACCAAGCGCATTTCGGATGAACCGGAATTTAACATCAAGGGGTCGATCGGTACCTACGAGCAGCTGGATCTGGTAGTTTCCGCCAGCGCGCCAATTTCCGATACGGTTCGTGTGGGCGGCGCGCTTGCAACCCTGAACCGCGACGGGTTCGGTGAAAACCTCACGATCGAAGGTCTGGACAACTATAACAAGAAGGTTCTTGCGGGTCGCGGCTCAATCGAATTCCTGCCGTCAGACAGTTTCTTCTTCCGCGTCGCGGCTGATTTCGTGGATGACGATTCCGACCCACGCCAAGGGCACCGCCTGATCCCGGGTGTGGCATCGGGCGCACCGGTCCTGGAGGATGTCTATGATACCCGCGCGGGTCTTGAGAACCCTGAGCAAAGCGTCAAGGCCTATGGCGGTTCGGCGCTCATGGAATGGACGGCATCGGACACGCTGACAGTCAAAAATATCCTGGCGTATCGTGAAGATAAATCCAGAAGCCCGATCGACTTCGATAGCCTCGCTGTGGCTGACCTTGACGTGCCCGTTGATTATGAGAACAAGCAATTCTCCGAAGAATTCCAGGTTCTGTATCAGGACGATAAACTCAGCGGTATCTTCGGCTTCTATTATCTGGATGCGAATGCGTTCAACGAGTTTGACGTGATCCTGGACGAGCTAGGCCAACTGATTGGCCTTCCTGGTCTGAACGCCAATACGCTGGGTGACGTAGATACCAGCACTTGGTCCCTGTTCGCCGACATGACCTACGACGTGTCCGATAAGATCAGCCTGTCGTTTGGCGGCCGTTACACCAGCGATAAGCGCACGTCACAGGTGCTTCGCCGAACGTTTATCGGCGGTGCATCAGAGCGCTTTGGCGGCGATGCCGTACTGATTGCGACAACATCTGACTTCAATGGCAGCGATACTTTCAAAAAGTTCACGCCGCGCGGTTCCATCAGCTGGAAGCCGAATGACGATAACAATATCTACCTGAGCTACAGCGAAGGCTTCAAGGGTGGTGGGTTTGATCCTCGCAGCCAGACGACGGCAGCACCAGACCTGGACGGTGATGGTGATATCGACAGCGACGACATCTTCGCATTCATGTCGTTCGATTCCGAAACGGTCAAAACCTTCGAGCTGGGTTGGAAAGGCTCTGCCTTTGACGGGCGCATGGACTTCAGCATCGCGGGCTTCCTCTCAAACTATACCAATATCCAGATCCCTGGTTCTGTTGGCACGCCCGAAGGTACCTTCATTGGCGTGACATCAAACGCGGGCGACGCAGATGTCAATGGTATCGAATTTGAAGGCCGGGCGCTTCTTGCATCTGACATGAGTGGTAGCGGCGATAGCCTCAACATGACTTGGGCCATCGGTTATCTGGACGCCCAGTTCAACGAGTTCATCGATGCCTTCGGTGTAGATGTGGCTGATGAGCGTGTGTTCCAGAATACGCCGAAATGGACCGCCAGCGGCTCGCTGAACTATACGCGGCCAATGGCCTTTGGTTCACGTGATGGTGCTCTCTCTCTCATTACTTCGCTTGCTTACCGTAGCGCGGCCAGCCAGTTTGAAACGCCTAACGCGTTTTTGGATCAGCCGGGCTTTGGTCTTTGGGATGCTAGCATCGTCTGGAACGCGGATGATGACGACCTGTCCATTGGTCTTCACGCGAAGAACATTACCAACAAGCGCTATATCGTGGCGGGCTATAACTTCGTAAATGCCCAAGGTGTGCCAACGCTGGGTAGGGAAGGTACGCTGACCGCCTTCTATGGCAACCCGTTCACGCTGACAGCCACCATCTCGGTAGGCTTCTAAGGGACCTGAAAACTTCCCTCCAGGGATGGCGGTTTTATTCAACTTCCCGCCGCCATCCCCTTCCTCAAGAACTCCGGGAGAGAGTGTCATGAGTAACTGCCAGCCAGGCGTTCAGAAGGCTGCCAACACAGGGCCGAAAACCAACCGTGTTGCGGTAATGGCGATGTTGCTATTGGCCTACACCTTCAATTTCATTGACCGGCAGATCGTTGGAATCCTCGCGATCCCAATCAAGGCAGACCTCGGGCTGAGTGATGCCGAACTGGGTCTAATGGGCGGTCTTGCCTTCGCACTTTTCTACACATCGCTTGGCATCCCAGTCGCGATGCTGGCAGACCGGTTCAACAGGTCCTGGATCATGACAGGGGCGCTTTTCGTCTGGAGCCTGATGACGGCCGTTTGTGGCCTGGCGCAGAACTTCTGGCAGCTATTTGCCGCGCGGCTTGGGGTCGGTGTTGGCGAGGCGGGCGGCGTGGCGCCGGCCTATTCGCTGATTTCAGATTATTATCCGCAGCATGAACGCGCCCGTGCGCTTAGCATCTATTCGATCGGCATTCCGGTTGGCAGTGCGCTTGGGATTGTCGCAGGCGCCTATATCGCGACCGAAATCAACTGGCGCGTCGCCTTCTTTGCTGTAGGCATCGCGGGGCTTGTTCTTGCCCCGCTGTTCAAGCTGGTGGTCAAGGAACCGCCGCGCGGTCAATTTGACGCTGGCGCCAAGCATGGTGAAAAGGCCCCAAGTGTCGTCGATGTGTTTCGTGAAATCGCGGGCAAGCCCACATTCTGGGGCCTGTCTGTGGGTGCGGCATGTTCTTCCATGATGGGATATGGCCTGTTTTTCTGGCTGCCATCCTTTTTGGTGCGATCCTTTGAAATCTCGGTTCTGGACGCAGGGCTTTCCTATGGTGCGCTTTTGTTTGTTGGCGGCTCCATTGGCATCTATGCCGGGGGCTTCCTCGCTGACCGGTATGGGCAGGCCAACAAGGCGCTTTATGCCCGCATTCCGGCCATCGCTTTTGTCGCAACCATCCCATTCTACTTGATGGGGATCTTGTCCACGAACCTTTTGTTTGCAATGCTGGTTCTTGTGGTGCCGACAGCGCTGGGCCTTGCGTGGCTTGGCCCGATCCTGACAGCGATCCAGCATCTGGTGCCGGCCAATATGCGTGCGACGGCCTCGGCCATGTTCCTGTTCATCAATAACCTGCTGGGTATTGGCCTGGGGACGGCGCTTCTTGGCTATCTGTCAGACATATTGCAGAGCAACTTTGGCGAGGAATCGCTGCGCTACTCCATTTTGGCGGGCACAGGATTTTATGTGGTGGCTGCGGTTCTATTCTTCTTGTCCAGCCGAACGCTGGCGCGCGACTGGTATCAACCTGCTGAGGCAGCAGGGCAGGCAACAAACGGATAATGGCAGGTTGGCGCGCGCTTTGCGGCCATGCTGCAGAATGAAATCAAGGGAAGGTGGGCGCCGCATGCGCGCATTCCCCAAATTTGGAGGACACTATCGTGCTTGAAGGAAAGGCCGCACTGGTAACAGGGTCCACAAGTGGTATAGGGCTTGGCATCGCCAGCCATTTGGCGGGCAAGGGCGCCAATATCATGCTGAGTGGTTTCGGCGACCCGGATGCCATTGCTGCAATCCGGGATGATCTCAGTAAGCAATATGGCGTTACCGTAGCCTATTCAGGCTCGGACCTGAGTGATCCGGCCGCGGTGGCCGACCTGATGGCTGAAATGGAAAGCACATTCGGCGGCACCGACATTCTGGTGAATAATGCAGGCATTCAGCATGTGGCCCCGGTGGAAGAGATGCCGGTGGAAAAATGGGATGCGATCATCGCGATCAACCTGAGTGCCTCGTTTCATACGATCCGGGCGGCAGTGCCGCAGATGCGCCGCAAGGGGTGGGGACGGATCATTAATCTCGCTTCCGCCCATGCGCTCGTTGCCTCACCCTACAAATCGGCTTATGTGGCGGCCAAGCACGGCATCGCCGGGCTGACCAAAACGGTGGCGCTTGAAGTGGCGCGCGATAATATCACCTGTAATGCCGTTTGCCCGGGCTATGTCATGACAGACCTGGTCCGTGGCCAAATTGCGGACACGGCAAAAGCGCGCGGTATTTCCGAGAAACAGGTGATCGAAGATGTCATGCTGGCGGCGCAACCCACCAAGAAATTTGTATCGATTGAAGAAGTAAGCGAAGTGGTTGGTTTCCTGTGCAAGGATGCCGCCGCTTCGGTGACGGGGGCCATCTTGCCGGTCGACGGCGGCTGGTCCGCGCAATAGCAATTTTGGAGTAAAGTATGAATAAGGTCTATTCTTCGCCTGAAGCTGCGCTTGATGGCTTGCTGTTTGACGGCATGACCATGATGGCCGGCGGTTTCGGGCTGTGCGGTATTCCTGAAAATCTGATCACTGCCACACACAAGGCGGGCGTGAAAGATCTGA
>Ga0209273_10000769_pt1 | contig 36052 bp, 31 predicted proteins | sample tdAd471_FD_187126 | JGI IMG/M metagenome (GOLD analysis project Ga0209273, IMG submission 187126) | Marine sediment microbial communities from the Atlantic coast under amendment with organic carbon and nitrate - tdAd47.1 (SPAdes)... | ecosystem: Environmental > Aquatic > Marine > Coastal >...
CTGGATGAAAGAGCGCCTGCACACCGCGAAAGTCCCACGAACCTGTGGCCCGAGGCGAAAAGCGCCATCATGCTGGGCGTCAACTATGGCCCCAAGGAAGACCCGCGCCTGCTGCTTGAGGAAAAGGGCTTCGGCAACATCTCAGTTTACGCGCGCGGCAAGGATTATCACGACATCATCAAGAAACGCCTGAAGGCGCTGGCGCGCTGGATGGTGGAGACCTGGGGCTGCGAACTGAAGGTATTCGTGGACACCGCGCCCGTGCCGGAAAAGCCGCTGTCTGCCGCCGCAGGCCTTGGCTGGCAGGGTAAACACACCAATATGGTCAGCCCCAATTTTGGCAGCTGGCTTTTCCTGGGCGCCATCTATACCACCCTGGACTTGCCCACAGACGAACCGCACCGGGACCAGTGCGGCAGTTGCCGCGCCTGCCTTGATGCCTGCCCGACAGACGCCTTCCCCGCGCCCTATCAGATCGACGCCCGGCGCTGTATCAGCTACCTGACGATCGAGCACAAGGACCCGATCCCGGAGGAATTCAGGCGCGCGATGGGCAACCGTATCTATGGCTGTGATGATTGCCTGGCCGCCTGCCCCTGGAACAAGTTCGCACAAACCTCCGCTGAGGCGGCATTCCATGCGCGGGTTGAACTGGGCGCCCCGGCGCTTGAAGACCTTGTTGAACTGGACGACGCTACTTTCCGCGAGGTCTTTTCCGGCAGCCCGATCAAACGCATTGGCCGTGACCGGTTTGTCCGCAATGTGCTTTACGCCATCGGCAATTCGGGCGACGAAAGCCACTTGCCACGTGTGACCAAGCTTTGCGAAGATGAAAGCGCCGTGGTGCGCGACGCAGCCAAATGGGCGCAAGCGCAACTGAAAGAAGTGGGGAATTTGGAATGAAAAGGTTTTTACCCATAGGGTTTGTGCTGCTTGCCGTGGCCGTTGGTGCGTGGTTCTTCTCGCGCGTTCCAGCGGAGCCCTCCATCACGGTGGTTGCTGAAATCGTCAAGCTTGAAGATGTGCCCGGCGGCAAAGGCTACCGCCTGATCACGGTACGGTTCGCAGACGGGCAGGAACGCAAGATTGAAACGCTCGTCCCCTTCTTTTTCAAGCCGGGCTACAAGGCCAAGGTTGGCATTTTTGAACGCACCCTGTTCCCGGATGTCTATGACATTGTCAGCGACAGTGTCGATTAATTGAGCTTCATCACCGCGGTGGGGCTAACCACAGTACCTTCTTTGACCATGCCGCCCGCCCCGAATTTGGGCCACTGGCTTGAGGCGATGAAATAGAAGCCGTCCGCCGCGGATACTCCCAAAGTGGGTTCGTCAAAATCAGGCAGGGCCTGTGCCTTCACCACGACATTTTGAACAGACCTGCCATCCTCAGTGATTGTCAGCGCCAGGATGCGGTGCGGGTTGACCCCGTTCTGGATGGCTATCAGCGTATCGCCAAAGCGTGTCAGGCCGTCAATGCCGTGCAGGCTGGCATCCGTCGGGACGCCGAGCAGGCTCACGTTGCCGCTCTTCCGGTCCAGATGCCACAGGCCCCGGCCATAGTCTGCCATGATCAGCTGTCCATCAGCGGTTTCCGCGATCCCTTGCGGGCTCATGAAACCATCATGGGCGAACAGGGGAAACAGCGTATCGCCGGTGATCTGGTAAACCTTCCCGCCTTTGGCGTCCGTGGCGAAAATGCTGCCATCCTTGGTTATGGTGATATCCGCCAGCTGTTGGTCTTCCGTGCCGCCTGGCAGGGTCCAGACATCCTGAATGTCTCCGGTTGCCGGGTCGATGCGGGCGATGCCGGTCTGGCCTTCGCCCTCAGTATAACCGGGGGTCTGCTCGATGTGGGCGAAGGTGGCGTAAAGGCTGCCGTCATGGAAGGTCATGCCGAAGAAGCTGCCAAACTCATGCTGTTTGGCGTCGACGATCTTTTTCGGGCCAGTGGCGTCCATGCGGATGACTTCGCCCGACACCACGGTGCCGAAATAGAAGCGTCCCTCAGCGTCCTGTGCGATGCCTTCCACCAACCGATGGTTTTCCGGCAGCATGAATTTTATCTGGGCGCTACCTGCCGCCGCCATATTGGCATTGAACAGGCGGTCGAGCTCATTGCCGCGCGCCTCCCCCAGCGCGTTCCTGAGCGCTAGGCGGATATCGGCCCCCGGCGCAACACCCAGCGCCGCATACTGATTGGCGGCCTTCCAGGCCTTGTCTGTATCGCCCGTTTCCGCCGCCAGATAGGCCACATATCCCACTAGCAGTGGATGGTTGGGCCTGTGCGACAGCGCCTCTTCAAGGTGGGCCAGGGCGGCCTGGTGATCACCTTCTCTGAAGGCCGCAACGCCCTTTTTGCGTTCTGCCTGGCTCGCCTGATAGGCAGCCTCGGTTTCAAAGAAAAGATCGTCGGCGGTGGCGGCGTTCGCCAGCGTGACGATAAGAATGAAAATGCCCAGGATGTGTTTCATGGAACGCATCCTAGGCATAATTCTGTCAATCCGCCAAGCCTGTCTTTTGATCAGGCCAGTAGATAAAGCCAGTAGATCAAGCGCGACGCTTCAGGGTATCGAAGCCGCCGCCGCTTTTCTTCGGGCGGGCCGATTTCGCGAATGGCTTGCCGCTGCGGGCTGGCTTGCCCTTCGTGGGCTTGCCCTGGTCGGACTTGCCTTTTGCGGGCCTGCTTTTACTTGGTTTGCCAGAAGCTTTGCCAGCAGCGCTTTGGCCTTTGCGGTGCTTGCTCTGCTTGTGAAGCGGCGTCCGGTCTTTGCGGTCTTTCCGTTTCTTGCCGCCGGCTTCTGCGCGGTCTGTGCGTGGGCCACCCGGGCGCGGGCGCACCTTGGCTTTGCCCTTTTTGGGGTTGGGCTGCTGTGGGAACGGATGATCGTGATCGATCTCGATCCGCATCTTGATCAGGCGCTCAATGGCCTGCAGCAGGTTGAACTCACCTTTTGAACAGAAAGTATAGGCTTCGCCGCTTTTGCCGCCGCGGGCCGTGCGGCCGATGCGGTGGACATAGCTTTCAGCTTCGATCGGCACATCGATGTTGAACACATGGTCGATGTCCTTGACGTCGATACCCCGCGCGGCCACATCGGTCGCCACGAGGAAATCGATCTTGTCGCTCCGGAAAGAGCGGATGATGCGCTCACGCTGGCGCTGCTGCTTGTCGCCGTGGATGGCGTCAACCAGATAGCCCTTCTCGAGCATGATTTCCGCCAGCTCGTCGGCTTCCTTTTTGGTGCGCACGAAGATAAGGGCTTTGGAAACGCGCTTTTCTTCGATCATGTGGAACAGCAGCTCATGTTTGTCGTGCCGCGCCACGAACATCACCTTGTGGATCAGGTTGTCGGCAACGGTAGCTTCCGGCGTGATCTCAATATGCTCAGGGTTTTTCAGAAGCGTGGCCGCCAGATCCTTGATCTTGTCATTGAGGGTCGCGGAGAACATCACGCTCTGGTGCTCGCACCGGATGTTGGCGGAGATTTTTGTCACGTCGTCAACAAAGCCCATGTCCAGCATGCGGTCAGCTTCATCCAGCACGAAATACTCAACTTCATCCAGATAGATATTTCCCTGCTTCATATGGTCCAAGAGGCGGCCCGGCGTTGCCACAAGGATATCCACGCCGCGGCGCAGGATATGGGTTTGCGTGCGGTAAGGGGCGCCGCCAAAGATGGTGCAGTTCCTCAGCTTGGTATTGCGCGAGAAGGTCTTCACCGCATCGGTGATCTGGATCGCCAGTTCGCGGGTTGGTGCAAGGATCAGAGCACGCGGCATGCCTGGTTTTGGCCGTTCCTCGTGATTGAGCAGCCGTTCGATCATTGGCAGCACGAAGGCGCCTGTCTTGCCGCTGCCTGTCTGGGCAAGGCCCACGACATCGCGACCGTCCAGAAGGAACGGGATGGTACGGGCTTGAATTTTGGTGGCGGTCTTGAAGCCTTCGGACTCGAGCGCATCCATTACAGGCACGCTCAGACCAAGCGCGGTGAAGTCAGTCATTCAGTTTTCCTAACACGGTTAAGGCAGGCCATGGGCGCTGCTGCATTCATTTCGAATGAACGCCTTTTCCTCAACCGGGCAGGGGCCGTATCGGCCTTGTCACTGACTGGGTTTGTGCGACTGTCGCACGGAAACTTCGTTCAATCATCTGCCCAAAACAGCTGGGCATTCTCACGCTTTCATTGCGCGCTGCAGGCCTTTGGGGCCAAGCAGGTTGGCGCGCTCTATGACGGTTTTCGGCCGCAAAGTCAAGAAATTGCTTTTGTTGCGACCGCCCAGGCAGTGGCGGTTCAGCGGGCGCTGGCGGCTGTTGTGGAGGCCTGTCCAATGGCCATGGAGGCTGCCCCAACGATCGGGCCGTGACCATAATCATCCTGCAGCAGGATCGCCACATGGTCTGCACCGGCCTTGAGGCCATCCGCCGGGTCAAGCATCACCGTTGTGGCGTCACCTTTCCAGTCCATCAGGATGTCGGACGTCCGCACAACATTGGTATAATGCAGGGACCGGCCCTGATTTTCGCCGTCGCCGATCTGTACCTCCGCGTCGCTGAGGAACCAGACCACGCGGACGGATACCATGTCGCCGACATTGGCGGCAGGAAGCGTCAGCTCGACCTTGCCATCGGCAGTTTCCGCGAGCGCCGGTGTGATCACCGGGCGTTCGATCGCACGGGCTTTATCAATAGACGCACGGACCTTTTCAGGTTTGGAACCCACACACTGCACCCGGCCATCAAGGATCATCTGCGGCGTGAAAACACCGCCGCGACCCAGGCGCTTGTTATAAGCGGCCTGCCGCATGCTGTTGTGCGGATGGGCGAATGTGTCTTCCCAGCCAAGCCGGTCCCAATAATCCACAGCCCAGGAAAGCGTCAGGATGCCGGGGCGGCCACGCAGGCTTCTGAGCGCCGCGTCAGCGGGCGGGCAGGATGAACAGCCCTGGCTTGTAAAGAGCTCGATCACCGTCAGGCGCGGCGCTTTCGCGTCATCCGCCGAGGCGCTGAAGCCCGTTGCAAACAGGGCAAGGAGTATTAACCACTTTCTCATAAATCCAGTCTATCGTCAGAGAATGTCAACTGCCAATCACCAGTGTGTGAGCATTCCTTATCATGGCGGGTATGCCCAGTCGACACTGTAATCGGAGTAGGATTATCGAAGGTGCTACAGGTGGAACACAATGTGAGTCCGAAGGTTATCCGGCACAAATGGGGGCGAGCCTGTTTCATGGAAATGAACGAGGATCTCTCATCGCTGGAAGGCTTCGAGGGCATTGTCGACCTCTATCGGTCAAAATCCACCGACCCACGCATTCCGCCTTTCAAGGCGGATTTTCATTTTCAGGAGCTGGCGGGCTGGCATGCCTTTTTCAACCTGATGCATTTCCCTGGCGCCCCGGAAGACGGGGAGATCCGCATCCTGGGCGAGGAATACCGTAGGCTGTTCAGTGGCGTCTTGTGGCAGGGCATGCGTTTGTCCGAGGTTGACCATCCCAAGCTTGTGAACCTCAGCAGCTATTGCGCGAGGCTTATTCGCACGCCGTGCATCGGCCGTTTCGTCGGCTTTCTGCCCCATAATGGCAGGGAACACATCGCTGCCGACATTCTGGACCTTCCGGCGCGCGACGAGCATGGCAATGTGACCTATCTGCTTTCCTTCATCAGGGTGCTGACCCCTGACGATGACGGAGACTTTGCTGCCCACTAAAGGGGCCTTCCCATAAAAAAGGGCCGCAGTACGGCCCTTTCCGAGTAAATACGCTTTCTGAAAGCCTATGCCGCCAGGCGCCTGAGCACATAATGCAGGATGCCGCCGTGCTTGTAGTAGTCCACCTCGTCTTCGGTATCGATGCGGCAAAGGGCCGTGATCTCTTTTGTTGTGCCGTCGGCATAATGGATGGTCACAGTCACGTCCTGGCGGGGCTCAATCGTGCCCTCAATGCCCGTGATGTCGAACACTTCGGTGCCCACAAGCCCCAGGCTTTCGCGGCCATCCCCTTCCTTGAACTGGAGTGGCAGCACGCCCATGCCCACAAGGTTGGACCTGTGGATACGCTCAAAGCTCTCCACCAGCACCGCCTTGACGCCCAGAAGGTTGGTGCCTTTGGCGGCCCAGTCGCGGCTTGAGCCAGTGCCATATTCCTTGCCGCCGATTACCACAAGCGGTGTGCCGTCTTCCTGATATTTCATCGATGCATCAAAGATGCTCATCAGCTCGCCCGATGGCTGGTGGGTGGTCCAGCCGCCTTCGGTGCCCGGCGCCATCAGGTTCTTCAACCGGATGTTGGCAAACGTGCCGCGCATCATCACTTCATGGTTGCCGCGGCGAGAGCCATATGAGTTGAAGTCTGCCTTGGCCACGCCTTTTGACTGCAGATACTGGCCTGCCGGGCTGTCGGCCTTGATGGCGCCTGCCGGTGAGATATGGTCGGTCGTGATGCTGTCGCCCAGAAGCGCAAGCGGTCGTGCGCCGATGATGTTTAAGGTCGCGGCGACCTGCTGGCTCATGCCCTGGAAATAGGGTGGATGCTGGATGTAGGTGGACTTGCTGTTCCACTCATAGGTCTTGCCTTCAGACACGGGAACCGCCTGCCATTCGGGCGTGCCTAGGAACACATTGGCGTAGCGTTCGATGAACATCTCACGCGTCAGCGCCTTCTCAATCTCGGCCTGCACTTCTGCGTTGGTGGGCCACAGGTCCTTCAGATACACATCCCTGCCGTCTTCGGTCTGGGCGATGGGGTCAGTGGCTACATTGATCTTCATCGATCCCGCGATGGCATAGGCGACCACCAGCGGCGGCGATGCCAGATAGTTGGCCCTGATGTCCTGGCTGACCCGGCCTTCAAAGTTCCGGTTGCCGGACAGGACACTGACGCAAACCATATTATTTTCGTTGATGGTCCTTGAGATGGCGGGCTCCAGCGGGCCGGAGTTGCCGATACAGGTGGTGCAGCCATAACCCACGAGGTTGAAACCAAGGGCATCCAGATGCTCGGTCAGGCCCGCCTTGTCCAGATAGTCCGTCACTACCTGGCTGCCGGGCGCAAAGGATGTCTTGACCCAGGGCTTGCGCTTGAGGCCGAGCGCATTGGCTTTCTTGGCAACAAGGCCGGCCGCTACCAATACATCGGGGTTCGATGTGTTGGTGCAGCTGGTGATGGCTGCGATACAGACATCGCCCTGATTGAGCGTAAAGTCTTCGCCGTCGACGATATAGTCGGTATCGTCGCCTTTCTTGCCGAACCCTTCGAGCACGCCTTCAAATGCCTCTGCTGCGACGTCAAGCTCAACCCGGTCCTGCGGGCGCTTCGGCCCCGCCAGCGAGGGTTTGACGGTGGAGATATCCAGCTCAAGCGTGTCGGTGAACCGGGGCTCTGGGCTTGACGCATCCCGCCACATGCCCTGTTCCTTGGCGTAAGCTTCAACAAGGGCAACGGTCTCATCGTCGCGGCCCGTGAAGGTCATATAGTCAAGCGTGCGCTGGGAAATGGGGAAGAAGCCGCAGGTGGCGCCATATTCGGGGGCCATGTTGGCGATGGTTGCCTGGTCTGCGAGCGTCAGTTCATCAAGGCCGTCACCGAAGAATTCAACGAATTTGCCGACAACGCCTTTCTCGCGCAGCATCTGCACCACGGTCAGCACCAGGTCGGTTGCGGTGATGCCTTCATTGAGCTTGCCGGTCAGCTTGAAGCCGACAACTTCCGGGATCAGCATGGATACCGGCTGGCCCAGCATGGCAGCTTCGGCTTCAATGCCGCCGACGCCCCAGCCCAGAACCGCAAGGCCGTTCACCATGGTGGTGTGGCTGTCGGTGCCGACGCAGGTGTCCGGGTAGGCCACGGTGCGGCCGCCTTCAACTGAGGTCCATACCGCTTTGGCGATATATTCAAGGTTCACCTGGTGGCAGATGCCGGTGCCGGGCGGCACGGCGTTGAAATTGTTAAGCGAGTTCTGGCCCCACTTGAGGAATTCATATCGCTCGGCGTTCCGCGCCATCTCCAGGTCAACATTCTGCTTGAAGGCCTGCGGTGTGCCGAATTTGTCCACCATCACCGAGTGGTCGATCACCAGGTCGCACTGCGCCAGCGGGTTTATCTTCTCCGGGTCGCCGCCCATCTCGGCCATCGCATCGCGCATGGCGGCCAGGTCAACAACTGCTGGCACGCCCGTGAAGTCCTGCATTAGAACGCGGGCCGGGCGGTAGGCGATTTCATGATCCGAGCGGCACTCTTTCTGCCAGTCAGACAGGGCCTGGATATCCGCTTTGGTCACGCTTGTGCCGTCCTCATACCGCAGCAGGTTTTCAAGGAGAACCTTCAGCGTGTAGGGCAGCCTGGAGACGTCCCCGATTGTGGCCTCAGCAGCCTTCAGGCTGTAATAATCATACTCTTTGCTTCCAACCGTGAGGGTGCGGCGAGTCTGGAGTGTGTCCTTGCTAACGGATGTCATGAGATAAAGGCCTCCACTTAAAGAGTTTCAAATAGGTCGATTTCGCGCGCGGAAAAGCGCAAAAAATGGCCGAAAACATACGCTTTTCACGCCGAACCATCTTGCAACCCAACGCTTGTTGAAATAGTATGCGCGCCGGCCCGCTTTTCCCTTGCTCGGCAGTCATCCCTGCCGCCCGGGTTTCAAGCTTCTTCTAACACTTTTATGTCAGGATAGTCATGGGTTTGTACGCTGAATATTTGAATGAGATCGAAACTCGAAAATCACAGGGACTGAATCCGAAGCCCATCGATGATGGCGCGCTTGTTGGTGAGCTCATTGCCCAGATCATGGATCAAGGCAATGAACACCGGAAAGATTCACTCCATTTCTTCATCTATAACACCCTGCCGGGCACCACGAGCGCGGCTGGCGTGAAAGCCATGTTCCTCAAGGACATCATCCTCGGGACGGCTGCTGTTGAAGAAATCACCCCGGACTTCGCCTTCGAGCTTCTGTCGCACATGAAGGGCGGTCCGTCTGTTGAGGTTCTGCTCGATCTTGCGCTCGGTGACGATGCGGCGATCGCGGCCCAGGCGTCGGACGTCCTGAAGTCGCAGGTATTCCTGTATGAGGCGGACACAGACCGCTTGGCAGCTGCCTACCAGGCCGGCAACGCGGTGGCCAAAGAGCTTCTGGAAAGCTATGCCAAGGCTGAGTTCTTCACCAAGCTTCCGGACATCGAAGAAGAGATCAAGGTTGTCACCTACATTGCCGCTGAAGGCGATGTGTCGACTGACCTTCTCTCTCCTGGTAACCAGGCGCACTCCCGCTCGGACCGTGAGCTGCACGGTAAATGCATGATCTCGGAGAAGGCACAGGCTGACATTCAGGCGCTGCAGAAACAGCACCCTGATGCGCGCGTGATGCTGGTGGCGGAAAAGGGCACCATGGGCGTGGGTTCATCCCGGATGTCCGGCGTGAACAACGTGGCGCTCTGGACCGGCAAGCAGGCCAGCCCATATGTTCCGTTTGTGAACTTTGCCCCCATCGTTGGCGGTACCAACGGTATTTCGCCAATCTTCCTGACAACAGTTGGCGTAACGGGCGGTATCGGCCTTGATCTCAAGAACTGGGTCAAGAAGCTGGACGCAGACGGCAAACCGGTTCTGGATGCAAACGGCGATCCGGTGCTGGAGCAGGTTTACTCGATCGATAACGGTACGGTGCTGACGATCAACACCAAAACCAAGAAGCTCTACAGTGAAGCAGGCGAAGAGCTTGTTGATATCTCTTCTGCACTGACAGACCCGAAGGTTGAATTCATCAAGGCCGGTGGTTCTTACGCTGTTGTGTTCGGCAAGAAGCTGCAAACATTCGCGGCTGAAACTCTGGGTGTTGAGGCACCTGCAGTTTATGCGACCTCCAAGGAAGTATCGCATGAAGGCCAGGGCCTGACGGCTGTTGAGAAAATCTTCAACCGCAACGCTGTTGGTTCCACACCGGGCAAGGTGCTGCATGCCGGTTCCGACGTTCGCGTGAAAGTGAACATCGTTGGCTCGCAGGACACCACAGGCCTGATGACCTCCCAGGAACTGGAGGCGATGGCCGCGACTGTGATCTCGCCAACCGTGGACGGGGCTTACCAGTCTGGTTGTCACACCGCATCTGTGTGGGACAAGAAGGCACAGGCCAATATCCCGAAGCTGATGAGCTTCATGAACAAGTTCGGCCTGATTACCGCGCGTGATCCGAAGGGTGTTTATGCGCCCATGACCGACGTAATCCACAAGGTCCTCAATGACATCACGGTGGATGATTGGTCTGTTATCATCGGCGGCGACAGCCACACCCGCATGTCCAAAGGCGTGGCCTTTGGTGCCGACAGTGGCACTGTAGCGCTTGCGCTCGCAACCGGTGAAGCCACCATGCCGATCCCGGAATCAGTGAAAGTGACCTTCAAGGGCACGCTCAAGAACCACATGGATTTCCGCGATGTGGTGCATGCGACCCAGGCGCAGATGCTGAAGCAGTTTGGCGACAACGTGTTCCAGGGCCGTGTGATCGAAGTGCATATCGGCACCCTGTTGGCTGACCAGGCCTTCACCTTCACCGACTGGACGGCGGAGATGAAAGCCAAGGCGTCCATCTGTATCTCTGAAGACGAGACGCTGATCCAGTCGCTTGAGATCGCGAAAAGCCGTATCCAGATCATGATCGACAAGGGCATGGACAATGCGGCCCAGACCCTTCAGGGACTGATCGATATCGCCAACAGGCGGATCGCCGAGATCAAGTCCGGCGAGCGTCCTGCGCTCCGCCCAGACGATAACGCGAAATATTTCGCGGAGTTCGTTGTGGACCTGGACCAGATCGTTGAACCAATGATCGCCGACCCTGATGTAAACAACGCAGACGTATCCAAGCGCTATACGCACGACACGATCCGCCCTGTTTCCTTCTATGGCGGCGAAAAGAAAGTCGATCTCGGCTTCGTTGGCTCCTGTATGGTGCACAAGGGCGACATGAAAATCGTGGCCCAGATGCTCAAGAATATCGAGAAGCAGAACGGCACGGTGGAGTTCAAGGCACCGCTGGTGATCGCGCCGCCAACCTACAACATCGTTGACGAGTTGAAGGCTGAGGGCGACTGGGAAGTCCTGCAGAAATATGCAGGCTTCGAGTTCAACGACGACGCGCCAAAGAACACGGCCCGCACCAAGTATGACAATACGCTCTATCTTGAGCGCCCGGGTTGTAACCTTTGCATGGGCAACCAGGAAAAGGCCGAAAAGGGCGACACCGTGATGGCAACATCCACGCGCCTGTTCCAGGGCCGTGTTGTGGAAGACAGCGACGAGAAGAAAGGCGAAAGCCTTCTCGCGTCCACCCCTGTTGTGGTGCTCTCGACCATCCTTGGTCGCACGCCAAAGATCGAAGAGTATGAAGCAGCGGTTGAGGGCATCAACCTCACGCACTTCGCGCCGCCGCTTGGCAAACCGCCGGTGACGCATCAGCTCTAAGATATTGGGCAGTCCCTTGATTGCCTGACATTTAAAATTAGCCGGCAGCGTGTTTCCAAATGCGCTGCCGGTTTTCGTTCCGGCGTTACCAAATCACCTCATTTTGTTCATCTGCCTGCCTTAATTGGACGCGACACTGATCGTGATATAAGTAAGGAAAAGACCCATGGCAGAATGGACAGTGGCGGAATTTATCATCTTCCCGATCTTGATCGGGGCGACCATCGGCGGCTTCTGGTATGCGCGATCGCAGGCCAAGACGGCGCAGGGTGTGGTGCTGGACTTGTGGAAAAACGGATGATGCTTGGCCGGATCATTGGTGCTTACTGCCTGGCGGTTTTGCTTGCCTTGCCTGTTGCGGCGGCCAGCTATCCGTGGATTGAGGATGGCCGCGAGACCATAGACACGCTGAAATCCCGGCATGCTGCGCCGCACGGGTTTGAGCGCGTGGCCGCCGCGCCCGGCAGCTTTGCCGCCTTCCTTCGGCATCTCCCGCTGAAGCCAAAGGGCACGCCGCTGCGCCTCTATGATGGCGCAAAGGTGTCCTGGCCGATCTATGCCGGGGCGATTGTTGATCTTGATTTGGGCAAACGCGACCTGCAGCAGTGCGCCGACACGCTTATTCGTCTCTATGCTGAATACCGCTATGCTAAAGGGGCTGCCGAAAGCCTGTCCTTCAACTTCACATCTGGCGATGCGTTTCCTTATGCCGACTATCTGAAAGGGCGCCGCCCTCAAGTGTCTGGATCTGAAGTCTCCTGGCGAATGGGTGGCGAAACACAGCATGGCCGAAAGGCCTTTCGGCGCTGGCTTGATACAATCTTTCTTTATGCAGGGACGGCCTCTCTTGCGCGCGACCTGCCGCGCGTGAAGCTGAAGGATGCGCAGATCGGCGACCTATTCATCGCGCCCGGTTTTCCGGGCCATACGGTAATGATCGCCGACATGGCGGTGGATGCCACGGGCAGTCGAAAGATGCTCCTTGTTGAAGGCTTTACCCCGGCGCAGGATGCTCATGTATTGAAAAACGTCAATCCCCTGTCAGCCGGTGACTGGTATGACCTGGAAAATGATGAAGACCTGATAACGCCAGTATGGCGCTTCACACCAGATCAACTCCACCGAATGCAATAAGGCACCAAAGCCCTATTGATGGCATTTTAGCCGTGAGTCTGGTAGCATTGCCCCAAAATGCGATCATGACGCTCAGGGGAATTCAATGAAATTCGGCGGATGCTTACAGGCAGGACTGGCGCTGTTGCTGAGCTCCATGACGGCTACCGCATCCGACGATCAACCTATCACAATCACCTTTTATGATTTTCCGCCCAAGATGCTGGTGCGGGATGGCCGGATGTCTGGCTCGCGCTTTCATGAAATGAACCGAATCGCCGATGAGGCGGGACTCAGTGTTACTTGGGTTGAAACCACGTTGAAGACGGAAGCCGACCTTTTGAATGCTGGCCTCAGGAAGTTTTGCGCGACGGGCAGGGCATACAATAGCGAAAGGGCGAGGCTCTGGACTTATGTGCCCTATGCGCTGGACCTGCTGCCAAGGCATGTTCTGGTGGCAAGCCGCGTGTCAGCTGCGAAGGTCGTGCAACATGGCACGGTTCAGGCGATGTTGTCTGACAGCAATCTTCGGGGTGTTTTTGTTAAAGAGTTCATCTACGGCCCGAATGTTGATCCGTATCTGGACGGTGCAAAGGCCGAAGTTTCTTATCGGCCGCAACAAATTGAACAGGCGCTGGATATGGTGCGGATGAAGCGGGCGGATTTTACCCTTGTGCCGATCCATATCTGGGATGCTTTTCGGAGCAAGTTTGACCAGTCCCTCGACCTCATTGCCATTGACGGGCTGGGCACGATTGAAGAACAGAATCTCTATGTCGTCTGCAGCCGAAGCGTTGCCCCTGAAATCGTGAATGCACTATCGGGCGCGATGCGGCGACTGGGGTATAAGCCGGTAACGCTGCCGCCGGTGCAGTAGGATGGTCAGATGCGTTATATGGTGATTGAAAAATTCAAAAAAGGGGCCGGGCCGGTCTATGAGCGGTTTCACGAGTGTGGCCGCATGATGCCCCTGGGGCTTGAGTATATCGACAGCTGGCTCTCGGAAGACCGCCTGGTCTGCTACCAACTGATGGAAACGAAGGACCCGGATCTGTTTAAGGCCTGGACAGAAAAGTGGGACGATATTGTGGATTTTGAGATCATCCCCTTGGCTGCAGAACGCAAGGCCTAGGGCTATTGCGGCTGATCAGCATCCCCTTGAGTCGAAGCTCTATAAACGGTGTCCATTTCAGTCAATAACCACCCTAGGTGGTCTCTGGCATATTGGTGAAGGCTTGCGGCCCTCTCGCTGCATCCGTCTTTTGCGACAGCTTGATCGACAAATTCCTCTGAAGATTTGACCTCGCTCAACAGGGTGGACTGGTCAACTTTAGGCGAGGTATAGTTGGCGCTGAAATCCATGATCAAGGCCTGCCATTCAGCATAGCCGATGTCGATGTCCTCAAATCCGCAGCGCGTCGCGCGGGCCTTGATCTCATACACAAGCACGATGTTCCGGGCCAGTTTTACCTCGGGCGACAGTATTGGAGACGTTGCTGTCGCGCCTGAAGTGGTGGCTGCGGCTGCCAGGATGGCAAGAGGGATGAGCTGCTTCTTCATAGCAAAATTGTTACTTTATAACAAATTTCTGTGCAAGCAATTATTGGGGCTCAGCGGCCAGGGATGGTAGCAGGGCGTCGAGGGTGCCGGTGCGCCGCATCTCTGAAAGCCGGTCGTTGACGTGGCTCACAAGCGCCGCTACCTCGCCGCCTGACCAACACATCATGCTTTCCTCAAGCTCCAGCAGCGTGAAGGCGGGATCATAAGCGAAGGCCGCGCCAGCTTCCGCCTGCATCAGGGCCACATCGTTATCGTAGGCGAACACATGGTCCACCCTGCCGTTTTCAAGCAGCACAAGCGCCTCGCGGGCTGTGTCCACCTTGACAAAATCGCTGGTCCCGAGGGCGTCTGTGTGGAACTGGAGATCGAAAAACAGTACCTGATCGACCGCGATCTTTTTGCCCTTGAGGGCGTCAAGGGTGCGCGCGGGCTCTGCGCCGTCCCGGGCAAAGGCGTGCACCTTCAGAAGGTTGAAGGGCGTGGAGATATGAAGCGTCGACCAATCGGTTTCAGAGATGGCCGTGTCGCGAGGCCTCTGGTGCCCTGGTGCACTGATACCGCCAAAGATGCATTGATATTCATGCCTGAGCCAAAGGCGCGGCCCCCGGTATCCGGGCAGGATATCAACCCCCGCCACACCCGGGGCTTCCTCAAGCAGATCATTCAGGAGCCGGTTGTAGGGCAGCGCTTTCCCGGGCTCCACGAGCCCCGGCATTTCCTGAACCACGACCCTGATGCCTCCGTTCGCGCGGGCGCCTGTTGCCAGCAGCAAGGCGGCCAGGAAGGTCAGGAGATATCGGGTGCACGCCATCAAACCGCCTTTTCTGGCTCAGGTGTCGGGGACATCCGCCTGGATCGACAGGGCGTGGATTTGCTCTTTCAGCTCATCCGCCAGTGCATGCATGACCATACGTTGGCGCGTAACCCGGTTCTTGCCTTCAAAGGCTTTTGATTTGATCACTACGCGGAAATGGCTTTCGCCGCCGTCGCGGTATCCGGCGTGCCCGCGGTGGCCTTCCGACTCGTCAATCACCTCAAGATGCGTGGGTGAAAGGCTGTCATTCAGTTTTTTTACAATTGTTTCGGTGACTTTGCCCATAAACGCCTTATTTTCTCTACACAAAAGGTTGAAGAATTTTCGCCCGATCCCGGTGGTTTTCGGTTGACCCAAAGGGCCTGAGACCCCACTGGTAATGCAAATGCTCATTCTTTAGAATGGCTTTCAAGAGTTTATAAGACAAGAGGATGTCTCGTATGAGTGCCGCGACTGCTGAGAAATTGCCCAATCTGACCCTTCCGGAAAAAAAGGTTTCTGTGCGGGAGACGTTCGGGCTTGATCTCGATATGGAAGTGCCTGCGTTCGAGGAACGGAACGAGCATGTGCCGGATATTGACGAAGCCTATGTGTTCGATCACGACACCACGCTGGCCGTTCTTGCGGGCTTCGCCCACAACCGCCGGGTGATGATTCAGGGCTACCACGGCACCGGTAAATCAACCCATATCGAACAGGTTGCTGCGCGCCTTAATTGGCCGACGATCCGCGTAAACCTGGATAGCCACATCAGCAGGATCGACTTGGTGGGCAAGGACGCCATCGTGCTCCGCGACGGCAAGCAGGTTACCGAATTCCAGGAAGGCATCCTGCCGTGGGCGCTGCAAAGCCCGACCGCGATCGTGTTCGATGAATATGATGCCGGTCGCCCGGACGTGATGTTCGTGATCCAGCGGGTGCTGGAAGTGGAAGGCAAGCTGACGCTTTTGGACCAGAACCGCGTGATCCGCCCGCATCCGGCCTTCCGTATTTTCGCCACGGCTAACACCGTGGGCCTTGGCGACACCACGGGTCTTTATCACGGCACGCAGCAGATCAACCAAGGCCAGATGGACCGCTGGAATATTGTGGCGACCCTCAATTACCTGCCGCATGACACGGAAACGGAAATCATTCTGGCCAAGGAGCCAGCCTACAACACGCCTGAGGGCCAGGAGATCATCTCCAATATGGTGCGCGTGGCGGACCTTTCCCGCGCAGGCTTCATGGCGGGCGATATCTCTACGGTGATGAGCCCGCGGACGGTTCTGACCTGGGCGCAGAATGCCGCGATCCTGGGCGGCGATATTGCCTTTGCCTTCCGTGTCAGCTTCCTCAACAAGTGTGATGAAGCCGAGCGTCCGATCGTGGCCGAATATTACCAGCGCTCGTTCGGGCAGGACCTGAAGGAAAGCGCGTCCAATCTTGTGATGGGTGGTGCGCCCTGAGCACCACCGGAGTAACACCTAATGGCAGACGGTAGCCAGTCAGCAAAAGAGACGTTCGAGCATGCGCTCGCGGCCGTGACGCGCGCGATTGCGGAAGACCGTAATCTTGAAGTCAAGTTCACGGCTGACGTGCCGGGAATTGTCGCTGGCGAGGCTCGCGTGCCCTACTTGCCGCATGTGGTGCGGGCGAAAGACGTGGCCGAAGTGCGCGGCCTTGCCGACTCGCTCGCGCTCCGTCACCGCTATCACGACGCCAAGCTGCATACCAAGCTGGCGCCCGGTGGCGCGCTGGCCCGCGCCATTTTCGATTCGGTCGAAGGCGCGCGGGTGGAAGCCATCGGGGCCAGGCAGATGCCCGGCATGAAAGCCAACCTGGCAGCCCTTGCGGAAAAGAAAGCGGTTGAAACCGGGCTCGCGCGCCCAACTGATGACGAAAGCGCGCGGCTTGCCGACGTGCTGGGCCTTCTGGTGCGCGAACGGCTCACGGGTGCCCCGCCGCCGGAAAGTGCCCAAGTGGCAGTTGAAAGCCAGCGCAAATGGCTTGAAGAATCGGTCGGTCACCTGCTGGACCAGCTTGAAAACAAGGTTGAAGACCAGAAGGGCGCCTCAGTGCTGACCCGCACCATCATCGCCGAGCTGATCGGCAACAATGAGGGCGAAAAGTCTGACGACGACCAGGAAGACGAGCCGTCTGATGACGCTGAGGACGGCATGCCCGACACGCCGGACGGTGAGCCAGGCGAAGACCAGGACGGCGACGCAGACGGCGCCGAAGGGTCTGATGAGCAGGAAGGCGAAACCGCGGAAGACGAGCAGTCCTCCGAAGCCGCGATGGACGAAATGGACGACAGCGAAGCCGAGGCTGGTGAAGGCAAGCAGGAAGGCACCATTCCGTGGCGTCCGAACCGCCCGCTCGACAATCTGCCGAACACGCCATTTTATAATATCTTCACGGAAGAATTTGATGAGGTCATCAAAGCTGAAGAGCTGTGTGACACCGAGGAGCTGGAGCGGCTGAGGAAGTATCTCGACCAGCAGATGGCGCACCTGTCGGGTGCTGTGTCGAAGCTGGCGAACCGGCTGCAGCGGCGTTTGCTCGCGCAGCAGCGCCGCCACTGGCAGTTTGATCTTGAAGAAGGCATCCTCGACAGTGGCCGTCTGGCGCGCGTGGTCTCGAACCCCACCAAGCCGCTCTCATACAAGCTTGAAAGCGATACTGAATTTAAAGACACAGTGGTGACGCTTCTTCTGGATAACTCCGGTTCCATGCGCGGTCGGCCGATCTCCATTGCGGCAATTTCCGCCGATATCCTGTCGCGCACGCTTGAGCGCTGCGGTGTTCGCGTGGAAATCCTCGGCTTCACCACCAAGGCCTGGAAGGGCGGCCAGAGCCGCGAGAAATGGCTGCAGGCCGGCCGGCCCAAGAATCCAGGCCGTCTGAATGACCTCCGGCACATCATCTATAAAACGGCGGACGCGCCCTGGCGCCGGTCGCGCCGGAACCTGGGGCTGATGATGCGCGAAGGGCTCCTCAAGGAAAATATCGACGGCGAGGCGCTTATGTGGGCGCACAACCGCATGATGGCGCGCACGGAAGAGCGCCGCATCCTGATGGTGATCTCTGATGGCGCGCCAGTGGATGACAGCACGCTTTCCGTCAATTCAGGCACGTATCTTGAGAATCACCTACGCCAGGTGATTACCTGGATCGAGGACCGCTCGCCCGTGGAACTGATCGCCATCGGTATCGGCCACGACGTTACGCGCTACTATAAGCGCGCGGTTACCATTCTGGATGCCGAACAGCTAGGCGGCGCCATGACCGAACAGCTGGCGGCCCTGTTTGAAGAAACACCCCCTAAACCGAAACTGATCAGGTAACGCCCGTGAAACAGCACCGTACCAATATCCTGTTGGCTTTGGTCCTTGTGGTCGCGGGGTTGGCATTTGTCTTCAAAAGCCAGCTGCTTGCGCCAGACCTCGGGGAGGCGCTGGCTGCACCTGCTGGGATCGAGCTGCGGGCTACGCCGGTACCGCTGAATGAAGTCGATCCAGCACAAAAGCGTGTTGGCGCCCTCACGTATATTGCGGGCTGGGCGCTCACGTCACCGCATGACCGCTTTGGCGGTCTATCCGGCCTGACGATCTCGGAGGATGGTAAACTGGTTGCTATCAGCGACCAGGGCGACTGGTTCACGGCCCGCTTCCACCCGAAGGCAAGGGAACCTGTCACCAATGCCGAACTGGTGCCGTTCGACCTCAACATGCCCGAAGCCAGAAAGACCGACTTCGATGCCGAAAGCCTGATCCGTGCAGGTGACAGTTTCCTGGTTGCATTCGAACAGCGCCACAGGCTGGAAGTGGCGAAACCGGGCAGTGTTCCCGCGCCATGGGCACCCGCAGCTGGTATGGACTTCGGCGGCATCGCTGATAACGGCGGCATGGAAGCCATCAGCTGGACCCTGGATGGCCGCCTGTTGGCCTTCGCTGAACGCGGGGTGGATGTGCATGGTCTGTCGCGTGTGTGGCTGGTGGGGGAAGATGGTGTCGATCTGGTCTTTTTCAAGCGCCCGAAGAATTTTGCCCCCACAGATGCGGCCTTGCTTCCGAACGGGGATATCCTGCTGCTGACACGCTTCTACTCGGTTGTCGACGGTGTGGCGATCAAGCTGCTGCGCATTTCGGCAGAAGATATTCGCCCCGGCGCCACGCTTGTGGGGACGGAACTTGCGCACCTATCCCCGCCGCTGACGGTGGACAATCTGGAAGGCCTTGATGTGGGTGTGGCCCCTGATGGCACGACGCTTGTTTATATGCTGTCCGACGACAATTTCAGCTCAAGCCAGCGAACGCTTCTGTTAATGTTTGCCCTTGAAGGGTGAACACTCATAATGAAAAAGCGCCGTGGCATCTCTGCCGCAGCGCTTCATGAAACTTGTGCTTTACCAAAAGGTCTTATGCAGCAGCTTGTTTCTTCTTGATTTCCTTCTTCAGCTTCAGCGCCTTCGCAGACAGGTCTGCGTCGCGAGCTTTTACGAGGAAATTGTCCAGACCGTTGTTGTGTTCAACGGAGCGCAGAGCGTGCGTGGAAATACGCAGGCTAACGGAGCGACCCAGAACGTCGGACAGGAGAGTTGCTTTAGTCAGGTTCGGCAGGAAGCGACGACGAGTTTTGTTATGTGCGTGAGACACATTGTTACCAGTCATTACTTTTTTGCCGGTCAGTTCACATACGCGCGACATGATCTTTATCCTTGTTTTTCTACTGGTTTTTCAGTGCGTTACACACATCCAGTGAATCTTTATGATCGAATATCGCTAAGACCGTTTCGGCATTAGCTCGCGGGGTATTAAGCGATTCGCCGGGCCGGGTCAAGCCTTAATGGCTGTTTTCTGCGGTTGCCGTGCTGTAGTGATGCGCGTCGGCATCGTTGAAACAGACCATCCGTACATCTGAAAGGCTGGTGCTGGGGTGCTCATCAAGCCAGCCTTGTATGGCGTTCGCAGCCACGCGGGCAGCTTTGTCAATTGGATAACCGAAGATGCCGGTGCTGATGGCGGGAAAGGCGATGGATATGAGCTTGTGCCTGTCCGCAAGGTCGAGGCTGTGGCGGTAACAACTGGCGAGCAAATCGGCCTCGCCCTGATCGCCGCCGTGCCAGACGGGGCCGACTGTGTGGATAACATGGTGGGCTTGCAGGCCGTGGCCACCGGTGATTTTGGCGTGGCCAGTCTCACAGTGTCCGATAGCCTGGCATTCCGCCGCAAGGCCCGGCCCAGCCGCCTGGTGGATGGCGCCACACACCCCGCCGCCCGGTGCCAGTGCCTCATTCGCGGCGTTGACGATGGCGTCCACCTCCAGCTTGGTGATGTCGCCCACAACCACGCGGATCATGATGGCAGGGTCAGGCTTGGGCGGTTCTTGGCGAAATTCAGGTTGCGTTCCAGGAGCCAGCCAAGGCCGATCAGTTGGTCTTCCCGAAGCATATTGCCCCACAGCGTGATGGTGTGCGGCACAGTTCTTGGCTTGCCGGCTTTTATCTCCTGGCCCGCGAGCGGCATGGTGGGTCGCTCTGTCATGCCGACAGGCAGGGTCAGGCTGGGATGGCCGGTATAGTTGGTGGTAATCAGCATGTCGCCCGCGAAATTCGGGCAGACAATGATATCCACTTGCCGGTATTTTTCGGCCATCATTTCCATCACCTGGCGGCGAAAGCGGGTCAGTTGCAGATATTCGACAGCCGAGTGGAAGCGGGCCGCGCGGAACGTGCTGGGCCAGGCGCGGGCCTCCTGCCAGCTGAGTTCATCGTCGCGGCCTGTCAGCGTCAGATCCTCAAACGCTGCGGCAGCCTCCACCTCAAGCGTTCCAAGAAGCGAGCTATAGGGCAGCTTCGGCAGTGAAATCTGGACCAGTTCATAGCCAAGTTCCTTGATCTGGTCGAGCACCATGCGGTCCAGGTCTGTTGCATCCTCGCCGAACCAGGCGGGGTCATAGCCAACGCGCAGCGTTTCCGCCACGGCTTCCCGGCCAACATAGCGGAAGCCCCAGTCGTAGGAGCTCGGGTCATCTTTGTGGCCACCATTGATGGTGCCCAGCACCAGCGCGGTGTCCTCGACGCCCCGGCAGATCGGCCCGATTTTGTCCAGGCTCCAGCACAGCGCCATGGCGCCGGTGCGCGCGACGCGTCCGAAGGTGGGCCTGAGGCCGGTGGTGCCGCAGCGCGCGGACGGTGACACGATTGACCCCAGGGTTTCCGTGCCGATGGCGAACGAACACAGGGCCGCCGCCACTGCAGACGCCGATCCGGCGCTTGAGCCCGATGAGCCTTCGGCCATGTTCCAGGGGTTTCTGGTGATGCCGCCAAACCATTTGTCGCCGTACGCCAGCGCGCCAAGCGTGGTCTTGCCCAGGAGGATGGCGCCAGCCTCTTCAAGCCGCTTTGTTACAACCGCATCTGTCAGGGCCACCCGGTCCTTGTGGGTGGCGGCCCCCCAGGTGGTGCGCACACCGGCGGTATCCAGAAGGTCCTTCAGCGCATAGGGGATACCATGCAGCGGCCCCTTGTAGCGCCCCGACCGAATATCGATATCGGCCCGGTAGGCGGCTTCGCGTGCACTGTCCGTGAGGAGTGTGACAAAGCATTCAAGCTTGCCCGCATGCGCCTGAATGCGCCCAAGGTAAATGTCCGTCAGGCGGCTGGATGTCAGCTGCCCGGTTTTCAGCCAATGGCTTTGTGCCGCCAGTGGAGCGAAGGCGATGTCGTCCGCGCTTGCGGGTATCGGCCCGAAATCAACCGAACCCAGTTCCACGCGGTTTTCCTGTATCAGGTATTTTTCGCCCGGCAGACGGGGGTCGAACACCAAGGCCGGTGCGTCGTCATTATCCAGCGGCACCTTGGCGCGGCGGGCGCGCACCCGGTCGATCATATTCTCAAGTTTGTCAAAAAGTAGCGCGCGCTCTTCGGGCGTATATTGAACGGCCAAAACCCGTTCTGCACCTGCCAGGTCCTGCGGGCGCGGCAATGGGGGTTCGCCGGATTGTGGCGCTGGGGTGTCCTGGCCAAGCGCTGCCCCGGCCACGGCAATGCCGCCAAGCGCGGAGGCGCCTTTCAGAATCTGGCGTCTGTTCAGTTTTTTATCCTGGCTCATTCGCTTGCACTTTTTTCTGCACACATGCCCCATAGGGGCTATGGCTGAATTTCCACCTTCATTTCAAAAGACTAGCGCGCTCAAGGTGAAGGTTCAATTAATGCGTAAAATGCAACCTTATTATTCCGTTGTGCCTTGCTGCACGGTTCTTTAAAACTCGGCCCGTTCTATTGTTCCAACAGGCGTTCTTTATGGCTGGCATCATCAAAGCAGTACTTGGGCCCACCAACACGGGCAAGACCCATTATGCGGTGGACCGGATGATGGGCTATGCCTCCGGCCTGATGGGCTTTCCGCTGCGGCTTTTGGCGCGCGAGGTCTATGACCGTGTGGTGGCGATCAAGGGCAAGAACCAGGTCGCGCTGTTGACGGGGGAAGAGCGCATCGTGCCTGAAGGCGCGCGCTATTTTCTTTGCACCGCCGAGGCCATGCCCCGAATGGCAGCCGCTGACTTCATCGCGATTGACGAAATCCAGATGGCCGCCGACCCTCAGCGCGGGCATATCTTTACCGAGCATCTGCTGCACAGCCGCGGGCGTCACGAAACGCTGCTTCTGGGTGCGGAGACCATGCGCCCGCTCATCAGGAGGCTGATCCCCGAAGCCGAGATCGTCACACGCCCGCGCTTTTCAGAGCTGAAGCATATCCGCCCCGCCAAGATGCGCGCCCTGCCGCGCCGCAGTGCGATTGTCGGGTTTTCTTCATCTGACGTTTACGGTATGGCCGAGCTGATCCGCCGGCAGAAGGGCGGCGCCGCCATCGTGATGGGCGCGCTGTCGCCCCGCACGCGGAACGCCCAGGTGGAAATGTATGCCTCAGGCGAGGTGGACCACCTTGTGGCCACCGATGCCATCGGCATGGGGCTGAACCTGGATATCGGGCATGTGTCCTTCGCGGGGCTCAGTAAATTCGATGGCCGCACCTTCCGTGACCTGACAGCCGCTGAGGCCGCGCAGATCGCGGGCCGGGCTGGCCGCTACAAGAAAGATGGGACGTTTTCGACTCTCGGGGGCGGCGGCGAGCCCATGGACCCGATGATGATCGCCCAAATCGAAGAACATGAATTTGAACCGGTCAAGCGCCTTTACTGGCGGAATCACCGGCTTGAATATGGCACGATTCCCCGGCTTGTTCGTTCGCTGGAAGCGCCAACAAACACGGAAGGCCTGCACCGGGTCAGGGACACGGTTGACCTGATGGCGCTGAAGAAGCTGGGCGCCGACGATGAGATATCAAGGCTTGCCACGACCAAGGAATCTGTCGAAAGGCTTTGGAATGTCTGCCAAATTCCGGATTTTCGCAAGCTGAGCATTGAAGATCATACTTCACTTTTGCGCAAAATATACGTCGACCTGATGGGGCCAGCCGGAACCATCCCGCATGACTGGATCGCCCGGCAGGTCAAGCGGCTTGACAATACAAGCGGCGACATAGATACCTTGGCCGGTCGAATTGCCAGTATCCGTATATGGACATACGTTTCCCACAGGAAAGGCTGGCTTCGGGATGCGGCCCATTGGGCCCATGTAACGCGCAGTGTGGAAGACCGCTTGTCGGACGCGCTGCATGAAAAGTTAACACAGCGATTTGTGGATCGCCGCACGGCGGTCCTCATGCGCTCGCTTAGGCACAGGGATACGCTTAGCGTGAGCATTGATAACGAGACGAACCAGGTTTCTGTCGAAGGACATGAAATCGGCGAACTGAACGGTTTTTCCTTCCGCGTGGAGGCCTCTGCCGCCCCGGACGAACAAAAGACACTGAAGGCTGCAGCGGAAACCGCCCTGCAGGCAGAGCTGACCCGCCGGGCGAAACTGTTCGCCAATGTGGGCTATAAAACGCTCTCCTTCGATTTTTCCGAAGGCCTGGCAAACCCGAAAATCATGTGGGAAGGCGCGCCGATCGCGACCGTTCACGACAGCGGCGCCCTGTTTGGCCCGCGCGTGAAGCTGGTTGCCTCAAGCCTTCTGCAGGGTGAAAACGCCGACCTGGTTGTTGAAAAGACCCAGGAATGGCTGGACATGCGGATCGCTGAAAAGCTTGAGCCGCTTATCAAGCTGGCGCAGGAACTGAACGGCGAGACCGAAGCCCCTGAAGGTGCGGCGCCGCTCTCGGGCCTGGCGCGCGGCGTGGCTTACCGCCTTCTTGAAAACTACGGCGTGATGAAACGCACGGAAGTAGACGGCGACCTTCGCCAGCTGGATCAGGAAGCGCGCAAGGGCTTGCGCCGCTTCGGTATCCGCATTGGTGCGTCCTCGCTCTATATTCCGCTGGTTCTCAAGCCACACGCCATCGAGCTCCGCCTGATGATGTGGGCGATGGCAGGCAAGCTGAACGGCCTGCCGGGCCTGCCGACACCGGGCATGGTGTGGGTGGAAACGGAAGCCACGGCCCCGAACACTTTCTATGAACTCGCGGGCTTTACCGTTGTGGGCAAGAAAGCCGTTCGTATGGACATGCTCGAGCGTCTCGCAGACGCCGTGCGGCCGCTGGGCCAGGGCGGCGACTGGTTCGAAGTAACGCCAGAGATCATGGGCCTTGTGGGCCTGTCTGGCGAAGACTTCGCCGAAGTGATGGCGGCTGCGGGCTACAAGCACGAAGTGCGTCAGGTGCCGGCGCCATCCAAAGAAGAAGCTGCGAAGGAAGAAGCCGCGTCAGAAGCTACTGCTGAAGCAACGCCAGAGGCAGCGCCGGAAGCCGAGAAGGCTGAAGAGGCGACGGTTGAAGCGCCTGCGGAAGATGCCAAGGCTGAGGAAGCCCCTGCAGAAGAAACCAAAACCGAAGAGGCACCAGCCGAGGCCGCGGCTCCGGAAGCTGCAGCTCCGGAGGCTGAAGCAGCCGCTGAAGGCGATGCCGAACTGGTTGAGCGTTATTTCTTCGCCTGGGCGCCCAAGCGTAAGGCACGCCCACAAGGCGGTCGCCCACAGGGTGAACGCAAGGGTGGTGGCAAGCCGCAAGGTAAAGGCGGTGATCGTCGGGGTAAAGGCAAGGGTGGCAAGCCATCCGGTCCACGCACCCACACTGCGCGTCCACCGAAGCGCGAAAAGAAAGCCGATCCGGATTCGCCTTTCGCAGCCCTCGCGGGCCTCAAGGAATCCCTTGAGAAGAAGAAATAAGCACGCTTTGGTCGTCATTGTTATGGCAGCATGCGCTCTGTAACTACCATCGTCACTCGCCGGCTTGACCGGCGAGTCCATGGATTCGCCAATCAAGTTGGCGAATGACGAAACTGTGGAGCATTCTGAATGACTGAAACGGGCGATAAAATCAGGCTGGACCTCTGGCTCTGGTACGCCCGTTTCTTCAAAACCCGCTCGCTCGCCAGCAAGGTCTGCAAGGCGCGCAAGGTGCGCATCAATGGCGAGCATTCAAAGAAAGCCTCAACCACCATTACGCCTGGGGATGTGCTGACCTTCCCGCAAGGCCCGCACGTGCGCGTGGTGAAGGTATTGGCCTGTGGTGAGCGCCGCGGGCCGGCCACGGAAGCCCAGGCGCTTTATGAAGACCTGTTGCCCATTGAAGAACAGGTGAAGGCCAAACGCGAGGAAGCCAAAACCGCCCCGGCGCTCCGCGAAGCAGGTTCCGGCCGTCCTACCAAAGCCGAACGCCGCGCCATCGACAAACTGATGGACCGCTAGGCAAGCCAAACATTCTCGTGAGTTAAGAATCGCTTGCACATAAAGGCGTTGCGGGGCGCCATTGTTTTGGGCATAAAGCGAACTAATGATTATATCGCACAGCCGCCTTCCAGCCCGGCTGAATGCGAACAGGCACAGTTAAGGAGACACTCATGACGTATATTGTCACTGAGGCATGTATCAAATGTAAATATATGGACTGCGTTGAGGTTTGCCCGGTGGATTGTTTCTACGAGGGCGAGAACTTCCTCGTGATCAATCCGAACGAGTGTATCGACTGCGGCGTGTGTGAGCCTGAGTGCCCGGCCGAAGCCATCCTGCCTGATACCGAAGACGGGCTCGAGGAATGGCTCGAAATCAACACCAAATATTCCGAAGAATGGCCGAACATTACGGTTAAGGGCGAAACGCCTGCTGACGCGGATGACTGGAAAGGCAAGGAAGGCAAGAAAGAGCTTCTGTCGACCAATCCAGGCAAGGGCGACTGATTTTTCGCCTGATTTATTGCTTTTGCAGCAATGATTCCTGAGGGGCTCGGCCATATCGGCGGGGCCCTTTTTCGTGTAAAATCGTCTAAAATCCAGCAATAGAGCCAAATACAGGCATCTTTCCACTGTCATATTAGTGAAATTTGTGGTATAAGACGGTGATTGACGCGGCAATAAGGGCGCCAAGCCTTTAGCTGTGTGGTGGCTGGAACCGCCTATAATTGAAACGCTTTTTAAAGCCTGTTTGCGCTCCCGGAGCTGGGGCAGCAACGGTTTTTTTTGGCCCAGTGCAGGGTCGGCGCAATTTTATTGCCCGCCCGGACAGCCTCTGCCGACCCCAAATGGGGAAACGTGCATGCCCGAGAGGACGTCCAACCCTACACAGGTAGGCCGGCTAATGTAAAGAAGGACTAAGGACCACTATGGCAAAATCAAAACATCCTTATGCAGTTGGCGACTATATCGTTTACCCGAAGCACGGCGTAGGCCGCATCACCGAGCTTGAGACCCAGGAAATCGCCGGTCTCGCACTTGAGCTCTATGTCATCCGCTTTGAAAAAGAGCGCATGACGCTTCGCGTTCCAACGACCAAGGCGGAAGCCAGTGGCATGCGTCGCTTGTCTTCGGACGCAACGCTCAAGGAAGCCTTCACGACGCTTAAGGGCAAAGCGCGCATCAAACGCACGATGTGGAGCCGCCGGGCGCAGGAATATGAAGCAAAGATCAATTCCGGTGACCTGGTTTCCATCGCGGAAGTGGTGCGCGACCTGCACCGCGGCGCTGACCAGCCCGAACAATCCTACAGCGAACGCCAGATTTACGAGTCGGCTCTTGGTCGCCTCGCGCGTGAACTGGCTGCGGTCGAAGACATCGACGAAGCCGCTGCAATGGTGAAGCTCGAAAAAGAGCTGGCCGCTTAAGCAAACGGCTCAGACCACGTTCAAAAAGCCCGTCCCTGGTGATCCCGGGGGCGGGCTTTTTTATTGTGTCTATTGGTGGGCTTTCACTTAAGCCATAAAAGAAAACCCGCCTCTCCTGTTCCGGGAGGCGGGCTTCAGTTTCTGAGTGCTGATTATATTGTTCTAGCGTTCTTCCTCTTAACGTTCTTCTTCAGTGGGCTCTTTGGCGCCCTTTTTCCTGAGCAGCGCCGCCATCTCGGCGTGGCCATGGCGCAGGGCCTGGCCAAGCGGCGTGCGGTAGAAGACGCGGCCGATCGGCTTGCCGTCCCGCCACATATTGCTGACTTCGGCCCGCAGGTTTACGTCTGCGCCCTTCTTGATCAGATACTCGGCAACCTTCAGGCGGTTAGCGCGGGCGGCGGTAATCAGCGGGGTTTCGTCACCGCGGACATAGCCGTTTACGTCTGCGCCCGCTTTAACCAGCCGCTTTGTGATCTTGAGGTCGCCCATTCTGGTCGCCGTGATCAGCGCGCTGCCGTCACCGGGGGCTGGTTTGTTCACGTCTGCCCCGGCTTTCAGAAGCAGCTCGATCATCGCTATGTCCTGGCCGCGCACCGCGGCAATCAGGGGCGTGCCGTCGCCGGGGGAATAGACATCCACATCGGCCCCAGCCTTGAGGAGCGCGGTGACCGACTTGGCCTTACCCCCACGGGCCGCAATGATCAGCGGGCTGCCGGAGCCGGGTGAGACGGCGTTGATGTCCGCACCTGACTTCAAGAGAAGCTCAGCCATGGCATTATCATCGCGTCTGATGGCCGCCATTAGCGGCGTTCCGCTGCCGGGGGATGCTTTGTTGATATCGGCACCTGCTTTCAGAAGCTTTTCGACCATAGCGGTGTTGCCGTGGCGCGCGGCCACATAAAGCGGCGTGCCGTCGCCCGGGCTGTCCGCATTCACGTCAGCACCTGCTTCAAGAAGCTCCTCCACCACTTTCACCTTGTCCTTGCGGGCGGCTACCATCAGCGCGCTGCCATCTCCAGGTGAGACTGTGTTGATGTCAGCGCCCGCTTCCAGCAGTTTCGAGATCATGTCGGCATCGCCTCGGCGCACAGCCGTGATCAGCGGGGTGCCGTCACCCGGGCTGACCTTGTTGATGTCCGCACCGGCTTCCAGAAGGTGTTCGACCATGGCGTTGTCGCCTTTCCGGACAGCTACCAGGATCGGCGTGCCGTCACCCGGGGCACCGACATTCACGTCCGCGCCGGCCTTGATCAGGGAATCCACCACCTGAACATTGCCGCGACGGACTGCCACCGAAAGCGCAGTGCCATCACCCGGTGAGGCGACATTGATGTCCGCACCGGACTTCAGCAGTTTGCTGACCATGGTGTCATTGCCGCGGCGCACAGCCGTGATCAGCGGCGTGCCGTCACCCGGGGATGCCAGGTTCACGTCGGCCCCCGCCTTGATCAGCAAGTCAACCATCTCAACGCGGTTCCGGCGCACGGCAGCAATCAGCGGGGTGCCATCACCCGGTGCCACACCATTGACGTCCGCGCCAGCCCCCAGAAGCAGGTCCACCATATCCCGGTTGCCGTCCCGCATGGCGGCGATCAGAGGGGTGCCGTCACCTGGCGAATAGCCGTTCACATCAGCGCCCGCAGCCAACAGGGATTTGACCATGCTGGTATTGCCCCGGCGGGCAGCAGCCAGAAGCGGGGTGCCCGCGCCTGGGGCGCCCATGTTTACGTCAGCCCCTGCCGCCAAGAGGGACTTGACCATATCGGTGTCGCCGACTGTGGCGGCTGCCACAAGTGGGGTGCCTTCGCCCGGCATGGCATAGTTCAGGTTCACGCCAGCATTCAAAAGCGCTGTGGCGTGCGAATGGCGGCGTTCCATGATGGCATTCACAAGGGCTGCCCCCTGGGCATCGGCGAGCGGGTCACCGCTGTCGCGGGAAGACCCGCTGGCCATGTCCATCTCGGCGCTCAGGATACCATCAGTCTCGATAAGCTGCCCGCCACCCGCGGCCTGGCTGTCGATATAGACCACTTGGGTCGAAAGCGTGGCCCAGGCCGCCACACCCGACAGGCTGGTGGCTGCCAGGAGCGCTGCAGTGCCAGCAAGACGGCGCTGGGGGCTCAGTTCACGCCGGGCCAGTTTGGCTACGCGGTCTTTCAGCGGGTGGCGCGTGTCGCCGAACCAGGAACAGCCCAGCGGCGCCCGTTCCCCCATCAACTGAGACTTCAGGAGCGTCTCTGCATAGAGCCGGCGGTGGCTGCCAAAGCGGCGCATCACGCGCTCGTCGCACGCCATTTCCTGATCAACACGGAAGAAACCATAGCCGATATAGACCAGTGGGTTGAACCAGTTGAGGCTTCTAAGTGCGATGGCAAAGGCGTTCGCTTGCATGTCGCCCGCTCGGATGTGGGCTTGCTCGTGCGCCAGGATAAGTCGGCGTTCGGTGGAACTGTATGTGGTGCTGAAGTCTTCCGGCACCACGATACGCGGATTGATGAACCCGAGCACGGCAGGGCCGACATTGGCGTTGCGTGTCACCCGGCGCTTGCTTTTGCCCGACGCCCTCAGGGCGTTCAGGCCATGCTCGCGCATAAAGCGGCGTTGGCTGTAGGCGAGGGCCGCAAAGCTGGCGCTTGCGCCCGAAACCCATAGCCAGAACAGGAGTGTGTCGACAGCTGGCAGCTCAAATCCGGATGCCGGGATTGCAGCTGTGGTTGTTGTCGATGTCGGTGCGAATCCTGCCGGAAGATCTGTTGCTGCGGTGGCCGTACGCTCTGTGTCATCAATGATAAGCGCGGCGGCAGGTTCGCCAGGATTGCCCGCTTGTTGCTCGACTTCTACAAGCGGTTGGCTATTCAGTACCACGAATTTGGCGGGCAAGAGGCTTGCCATGGCAGCGATAGGCACGATCAGCCAAAGGGCATACGCCGTGCGTGCGCCAAAAGCGGCCTGCATGCGCCGGCGGACCAGCAGAACAAGCAGGATGGCGGCGCTCATACCCAGGCTTGCCTGCAGGAACAGGGAAAGAATATCAGTCGTCATTGTCCAGCTCCTTGATCAATTTTTTAAGTGCAGCGATGTCTTCGCCGCTCAGTTTTTCATGCTGGGAAAAATGGGTAAGCATGGCAGAGACCCTGCCGCCAAACAGGCGGTCGAGCACACCTTGCCCCTCGCGTGTCATATAGTCGTCGTGACTCAGGACCGGGCTGTACAGGTACCGCCGTCCATCCTTTTCGGCTGAGATGGCGCCTTTGGACATCAGCCGGTTGAGGAGCGACTTGACGGTGCCCGCGCTCCAGTTTTGCTCAGCGGAGACATCGGCCATGATGTCGTCCGCGCTTAAGGGATGGGCGCGCCAAAGCGCTTCCATCACCTTGCTTTCAGCTATGCTGATTTGTTTTTTATCCTCGCTCATGAAGTTACGTTTACACATGTAATCATTAAAAGCAAGCGTTTGTTTACACGTGTAAACGAAGGTAAAACCGAGGAATGTCACAGGAATGTCAGGGGTTTGCGCACCACACAAAATTGTCACTACAAAGAATCAAAAAAGTTGCTGCATTTTGAATCGTTTAGGGCCATAATGCGCTGCATTAATCGATCACATTAATTCTTGGGAGGGAATGAATGAGTCGTGGAAACTGGGCCACCGGTGATGACCGGAAGCTTATTCGCTTTGCTATGAAGGTTCCTATGCTGGACCGGGATGAGGAAGGCGAACTGGCGCTTTCCTGGCAGCAGGAGCGCGATGAACACGCGCTGAAAAAGCTGACCGAAGCGCACCTCCGCCTGGCCATCGCCGCCGCAAGCAAATATCGCCATTATGGCCTGCCGGTCGCTGACCTGATCCAGGAAGGCACTGTGGGGCTGATGGAAGCCGCCTACCGGTTCGAGCCGGAGCGGGATGTGAGATTCTCTACTTATGCAAGCTGGTGGGTGCGCGCCGCCGTGCAGGACTATGTTCTTCGGAACTGGTCGATCGTGCGCACGGGCACAACAAGCGCCCATAAAGCCCTCTTTTTCAACCTGAAGCGCCTGAAGGCCCGCATGGGTGTTGACCCGGACCGTCCGCTTTCCATGGGGTCCCGTAACCAGATTGCGGACGAAATGGGTGTGCGCCTGAAGGACGTGGAAGCCATGGAAGGCCGCCTGTCGGGTGTTGACCGGTCCTTGAACGCGCCTGTGGCGGATGAAAGCGCCCAGGAATGGCAGGACCTTCTGGTGAGCGAAAGCCCGCGCCCGGATCAGGAATATATGGAAAATGTCGATGGGGCCAAGAAGGCCGCGCTGATCGAGCGCGCCATGGGCAGCCTGACAGAGCGTGAGAGCTTCATCATTCGCGAGCGTCAGCTCCGTGAAGAGGGTGTGACGCTGGCCGTGCTTGGTAATCAGCTGGGTATCTCCAAGGAGCGTGTTCGCCAACTGGAGGCGCAGGCGCTTGGTAAACTGAAACAGGCGCTGATTTCTGAGGTGGGCGACCCACGCATGGCGGGCCTTGCCAGCGGCTAGGCCTTGCGCGTCTCCCACAAATCACAGAAGCCGGGTTTGTCGCCCGGCTTTATATTTGCCGGCTTCATCTTTGGCCCATTTATGGCGCGATGGCGCGGAGTTGCCCCGGCCCCTGAAGGAGCAGCCTCGGGCCGCCCTTGAAATCGATCCAGCCGCGCACTTCAACGTCCTTGCCTTCAAGCGCCAACGGGTCCAGCCTCGCCTTGTCAAAGTGCCGTTTGGCAGAGCCCGGGATTTCAATGGTGAAATCCGTGCGCCAATCCTCACCGAAATTCAGATAGATGGTGGACCCAACCTCATTGGCGCCCACAACCCGCCCGCGGACGATCTGGAACCACCCGGTACGCACATCCGGCCCCAGCGCATCGACCGCCTTCAGGTTATCATAGGCCCACAGGCCCCTGCCGTCCGCGCGGGCCTGGTCTTCGGCCTTATAGAGCACTTCTAGCCCCCGTCTGCGCGTGGGCCGCGGGAAGACAAACACATGGCCGTCTTCAACCAGCATATGCTGTAGCCAGCGCCCGTCCGCCAGCAGCGCGTGCGCCACCAGTTCGCCTTCGCGGTTAGTCTTTGCACCTTCACAGTAAAGCGAGATTTCCTGCCCATCGGTTAGCGCGAGGAGCGCCGCGCGCGCTGCTTCGGCGTGCGGCCAGCTCTTGTAGGGATCGCCCTTTTTCCAGAGCTCCGGCGCCTTCACCAGCGCCAGCTTGACGGTCTGGCCGTCGGTGGTAGTGAAGCGCGCCCCGCCAATGGCACCCTGGCCCGTTACCTTGCCGCAATCCTCCAGGCCCGTTCGGTCAAGCTCGGCTGCGCCCGCGGCTTGCCCTGACAGTATCGCGACCAATATAAGGATTGCCCTCGCTGGCATCATGTTTCATCCTCCCCAAAGCTCAGGCGAGCTTAGCCTGATTGGCATTGGCTGATAAAGAAAAACAACAGAGAGAACGCATGGCACACGGTACACACGACTATGAAGATGACCCCCGCAACCGGGACATTCTGATCAATGTCAGCGGCGACTATTTCGCCCGCGAAGACGCCAAGGTTTCGGTCTTCGACAGTGGCTACATTCTGGGTGACGGCGTTTGGGAGGGCCTGCGTGTTCATGGCGGTGTGATCGCCTTCCTCGACCGGCATATGAAGCGGCTTTATGAAGGCGCAAAGGCGATCGATATGGATATCGGGCTGACGCCGGCGGAGCTCAAGGCCCGCCTCTATGAGACGATCGACAAGAACGGCATGACCGAGGGCGGCCACATCCGCCTGATGGTGACCCGCGGCATCAAGGCCACGCCGTACCAGGACCCGCGCGTGACCATCGGTGATCCGACCATCGTGATCATTCCTGAGTTCAAATCGCCGCTCAAGACCACGCTGGAGAAGGGGCTGAAGCTTTTCACCGTGCATGTGCGCCGCGGCGCGCCGGACGTGCAGGACCCGAAGCTCAATAGCCATTCGAAGCTCAACTGCATTACCGCCTGTATCCAGGCCGCCAAGGCGGGCGCGGACGAAGCCCTGATGCTGGACCCGCACGGCTTTGTCGCCACCTGCAACAGCACGCATTTCTTTATTGTGCGCGACGGCGAGGTCTGGACCTCCAGCGGGAAATACTGCCTGGGCGGCATCACCCGCTCCATGGTGATTGAATGCGCGCGCGACGCGGGCATCCCGGTGTATGAGAAAGATTTCAGCCTGACCGATGTATATGGCGCGGATGAAGCATTTGTCACTGGCACTTTCGCGGGCCTTGTGCCGGTGGGCGATGTGGACGGCCGCACCATTGGCGATGAAGGCGCCGCCATGCCCGGCCCGATGGTTGAGCGCCTGCGCGGGCTATACAAGGCGCGGATTGAGGCCGAGGTCGCGAAGGGGCGCAGCTGATGACAGACCAGATGACCGGCGAAAGCATCCGCATCGCCATGTGGTCCGGCCCCCGGAATATCTCGACTGCCATGATGCGGTCGTTTGAAAACCGGGCCGATACCATCGTGGTGGATGAACCCTTCTATGCGGTTTACCTGAAGGAAACCGGGCTTGACCACCCGGGGCGTGACCTGATCTTGAAGGAGCAACCCACCAGCTGGCAGGCGGTGGTGGATGACCTTCTGGCGCCCCTGCCGAAGGGCAAAAGCATCTTCTATCAGAAGCATATGTGCCACCACATGCTGCCCTCGATCGGGCTTGACTGGACGAAGAGCTTCCGGAACGCCTTCCTCGTGCGGGACCCGCGCCATATGCTCGCGAGCTATATCAAATCGCGCCCGGACGTGACGCTGAAGGACTTGGGGCTGGAGCGCCAGCTGGAGCTGTTCCATATGGTCGCGGACCGTATCGGCAAGGCCCCGCCGGTGATCGATAGCGCAGATGTGCAGGCCGACCCAAAAGGCGCGCTCATGCGGCTTTGCGAGGCGCTTGATATCCCGTTCGATGCAGCCATGCTGTCCTGGCCCAAGGGCCCGCGCGATAGCGACGGTGTCTGGGCGCCCTGGTGGTATGCGGGGGTGGAACGGTCAACCGGCTTTGCCGGGCCCAACGATGCATCCCGCGAGGCAGAATTTGAAAAGCTTGATGATGACCTGAAGCGTATCGCTGACGCGGCCATGCCCATCTATGAGGAAATGGGCCGCTACCGGATTTGACCAGGCCCAGCGGGCAGCTGATCAGGCCTGATCTTTGGTGCCATAGAGCGGGAAGCCCAGCGTGACGGTGGTGCCTTCTCCCGGCACGGAGCTGATGGCGAAGTCGCCGCCAAGCAGCTCCATAAATCGGCTGACAAGCGGCAGGCCAAGGCCGGTTCCAGTGTGGTTGCGCACATATTCGCCCTGCACCTGGCCGAAGAGCGACAGGGCTTTCTGGATGTTCTCGCGTGTCATGCCGATCCCGGTATCGCGCACCACCAGCTGGTAGCGGCCGTTCACGACATGGCCGGAAACCATGATCTGTCCGCCGGGTTCCGTGAATTTCACGGCGTTCGACAAAAGGTTGATCAACACCTGGCGCATGATCCGTTCGTCGCTATAAAGCTCCGCCGGCTCGCAGACTTTGGTCAGCTCGATGTGCTTTTCACTTGCTTGCGACTGGATGATCTTGCAACTGGCGTCCACGACCAGAATGGGGTCGACCTTCTCGGCATAGATATCGAACCGTTCGGCTTCTAGCTTGGAAATATCGAGGATGTCGTTGATGATAGACAGCAGATGTTCGCCGCTTTGGCGGATCAGGGTCAGATATTCCTTGTTCTTCTCGCCTTCCACCTTGCCGTAAAGCTCAAGCGACATCAGCTCGGTAAAGCCAAGGATGGCATTCAGCGGCGTGCGGATTTCATGGCTGGTGGAGGCCAGGAACGCCGATTTGGCTTTATTGGCACCCTCAAGCTCCCGGAACAGCATGCTGGCACGGCGCATGAAACGCGCCATGGCCAGCACCACAATCAGCAACAGGATGGCGGCGGGTAGCAGCATCTTGCTGATCATGTCTGACCCGGGTGCGGCCGTTTGCCATGTCAGGTAGCGCACAGTCTTTCCAGTGACATCCAGAATCGGCAATGTTGTGTCTGTGTTGCCTGGGTGGTCCAGTAGCGACAGGCCCTCTATGGCGGTGGCCATTCCCATTTCCTTTAGGCGTTCCTTAGAAAGGTGGGCGATGAAAATGATGGCTGGGTGGCCATGCTTTGTCACCACATCATCAAGGTCGTTTGTGCCTGTGTTTTGGACAAGGCTCGCGCCGAACGCCAGCAACCGACCATCCGCGAGAATATAGCCGGACCGGCTGACAGGCAGCTGCGGTTCGGGTTGAGGCAGAGACAGAACCAGATCCTTAAAGCCATCATCCAGAAGCACATGGGGCGCCGGAAGGTCTTCAACAAAACTGGAATACATCAAACTGCCGTCAGGCCTTACAACCAGCAGGCCATGGATATCCTCAATGCCGCTGACAGATTCGCCAACGGTGGTGTCCATCCATTCGATGTCTTCCTCAAGCGTGATGTTGGTGACGGCTTCGTCCCACCAGGCATTGTCTTCAGCCAGAACCTCAAGGGACTTGGGAAGGGAGGTGATGTCCTGCTCAATCACTTTGGCTTCAGCATCCAGTGCCGCGTCGTCCTGCAGCGATGCTGCAACAACCACAACACCAACGAACGCCGCGATACTGGCGGCAACCGCAATGAAGACCGGTGCGACAAGTCGGTGAAAATCCACAGTGATTCCTCAACAGGAGCTACAAGGATATCAGACGCGGAATAGGTTAATATTCTGTAAGAAGGCCGCAGTTTTCTGCATTTTTTGCGCCTGCCGCGGTGTGCCTGCTTCGACATGGTTGACCCGCTTTTGGATTGCGGCTAAACCGCATAGGCATGCCATGGCATGGCCCCGTAGCTCAGCAGGATAGAGCACCAGATTCCTAATCTGGGGGCCACAGGTTCGAATCCTGTCGGGGTCACCACCACTTTGCTAGCC
>Ga0209273_10000771_pt1 | contig 35979 bp, 50 predicted proteins | sample tdAd471_FD_187126 | JGI IMG/M metagenome (GOLD analysis project Ga0209273, IMG submission 187126) | Marine sediment microbial communities from the Atlantic coast under amendment with organic carbon and nitrate - tdAd47.1 (SPAdes)... | ecosystem: Environmental > Aquatic > Marine > Coastal >...
TCGAAGAACACGGAGGACAAATCCGTTTCTTTTATCGAGTCGAGGGGCGTCTTTATTGGGACTCTTCGAAAGAATCTTTGATGAGTCGTTTTCCAAAACTCGCCGAACTCGCCGAACCGAAATCCGTCACGTTCATTCCTTCGAAGGTCACGGACAATCAAATCTTATTGAAAAAAGATCCTAGTTATATGGCGAACCTCCTCGCTCAATCCGCCGTTGAAAGGGCGAGACTCCTTGACGGAAATTGGAATATAAGACCGACGGCCGGAAACGTATTCAAACGATTTTGGTTCGAAGAGGTTGAGGCGACTCCTCCTCTCGTTGAGATTGTTCGTTGTTGGGATCGAGCGGCGACGGAATACAATGAAGGCGACTCGGGCGATCCGGATTATACGGTCGGATTCAAACTCGGGAAAGATGCGAACGGTTTCTTTTATATCCTCGATATAATTCAAGAACGTTTATCGGCCCATAAGGTTGAGGCCTTGATCTTGAACACGGCGAAACAAGACGGAGTCGGAGTCAAGGTCAAAGGATTCCAAGATCCCGGAGGGGCCGGAAAGAATGAGATCGAAAACTTTATTCGATTACTTTCGGGATTTGACGTCGTGTCGGAGAAGATCTCCGTTGATAAGATCACGGCCTCGAAAGGCGCGTCCGCTCAATCGGAGGCCGGAAATATAAAGGTTCTTTCATCGTGTCGCAATAAAGAGGCGTTTTATAATGAGGCGGAAAACTTTCCGGACGCGAATCACGATGATATTATCGACGGATTCACGGGCGCGTTCAATTGCTTGACCGCCGGAAACGTTGGAACTTTTACGGATGATATGGGACAATATGAAGAAAACGATTCCTTGACGGATTTCGAAACAATGGATTGGTGATAAAAATGGGAATACTTGACGGATTATTCGGGAAAGATAAAAGCGAAGAGATTCAAGACGACGACAAGCTCGAAGTAAAAGGCGAGAGCGTGAAAGTCGTTGAGGTCGGTTCTTCGGGGACGGAGATATACGCCGGGAATCTTCAAGAGGAATATCTCTCGGATCTTCAAGGAACTCGCGCCGCCGATATGTTTGATCGAATGAGGCGTTCCGATCCGAAAGTCAAAATGACGGTTTCCGCAATGAAGAACCCGATCAATTCGGCCTCATGGGAAATCGCCGGAACCGAAGAGGAAGAGTCCGAACAAGGCGAGAAACAAAGAAAACTTATCGAGCATATTCTTTTCAATGACTCGGGGAAAACCTGGGATCGCTTTATTCGCGAGGCCCTCTCGATGATCGAGTTCGGTTATTCCCTTTTTGAAGTCACTTATAAAGCTGAAATAAATCATCCGAATTTCGGAGCATATAACGGGATCAAGTCCCTGGCCTTTCGTTCTCAAAGAACAATTGAGGCCTGGCATATCAAACGTTCGGGAGAACTCGATCGAGTTGAACAACAAGCGAACGGAGACGAACAAAAAAACGTCGATATCGCCGCCGAATTTTTACTTCATTTCGCGATTGAAATGGAGGGAGACAACTTCGAAGGGATCTCAATTCTCCGTCCGGCGTATGGGCCTTGGTTGAGAAAAAACGAGTTCCTTAAATTACTGGCCGCCGGAGTTGAGAAGTACGCGATTCCGATTCCGACTCTTTCCGTTCCGGCCGGGAAAGAACAATCTCAAGAATATAAAAAAGCGAAACAAGCCCTTCAATCATACGTCTCTCATCGTTGTAATTATTTGATGATTCCGGCCGGTTGGGATCTTGACTTAACGACGAACACGTTCGACGCGGAAAAGATTCGAAAGGTTATAAACGACGAGAACGTTGAAATCGTCAACGCCGCTCTCGCGAACTTCCTTGAACTCGGACAATCCGGTTCGGGATCTTATGCGCTCGGAACGGATCTCTCCGACTTTTTCCTTGGAGGCCTGGAATATATCGCCGATCAAATAACGGACGTCATAAACAACGTATTGATCCCGAAACTTGTCAAACTTAATTTCCCCGATGGGATCGTTCGTTGTGAACTTCGTCATTCGGGAATAAGGGACAAGGCCGGAGAAGAACTCTCGAAGATCGTGACGGAACTCACGAACGCCGGAGTCATAATCGCCGATGATCGTCTCGAAGAGTCGATGAGAAAACGATTCAAACTCCCGGAGAGAGAAGAGTCAAGTTCAAGAACTCAAGAACAAGAGGGAGGGATCGTTCCTCCTCCGACGAGTCCGGACACGGTTCCCGTTGTTGTTGATCCTGGCCAGGCCGAAGAACCGGAGGACGACGAGGACGTGAAAAAACTCGCGTTGAACGGGGCCCAAGTGACCGCAATTGTCGCCGTCGTGAAATCATTTAAAGAGGGAGTGATCGACAAATCGAGCGCGACCGAACTTATCACAACGGCCTTTCCAATACCGAGAAACGTTGTCGAGAAGATTGTCGGAGAAGAGATCTCGAAAGAAGATCTCGCCGCGATCTCGGAAACACAACTCTCCGAAGATAAGCCGGGAAAGGATAAGGAGGGCGTCGAAGAACCTCCGAAAACAAAGATCGACACTCCGAAAGAAGAACCAATCGTTTCAAAGATGATCGGAAAAGAGGCGGTCAATCTCGGGACTCTTTATGAGTCAAACCTTGATGAAATTCAAACGGAAATGATCGGAGTCGTGACGAAACACTTTAAGACCGCGAGTCCCGAAAAGAAGTTTCAAGTCTCGATTGAAGAACTCTTGAAGGTTCCTTCAATTGGAAAATATAAAGCTCAAGTAAAAGAACAACTTTCAAAGGCATATAATGACTCGATCAAACAAGCGAAGATCGAGAACCCGGACGAAGCTCAAAATCAAATGAGTGAGAATGAATATTCCGTCACTCTTTCCGAGAACGAAAAACTCCCGGATATTGCGAAGGCGAGAATCGACTCGGATCTCGCGAACGTTGTTGACACTCAAGTTCAAGATCTCGCGAAGGCCGCGTCTCTTCAATATGGAATGAGCGTTGAATCAACCGAAGATCCGGAAGTCCTGGCCTCAAAGATAAAAGAGTCAACCGACAAAACAAAGAAAACCGCCGCGACAACCGGGGCGAATATCCAGGCCGCGAAAACCGTGAACGATGCGAGAAGAGATTTTTTCAATTCTTTCACGAACGAAGTCGAGTCGTTCACTTGGATCAATCAAGATCCCGTTTCGGATATATGTAAAAGCCTCAACGGCTTGACCTTGAAGGCCGATGATCCCGACGTTGCGACGTACTGGCCGCCATTGCATCACAATTGCAAAACGTTCACGGTCGCGAATACGGCGAAAACAAAGGATAATCCGAAACCGGATGAAAATTATCAACCTTCAAAGACCGCTCTCAAATCAATGAGCATAAAATAAGGGAATAAAGTTTGAGGGATTTATTGTCGATACTTGACTTGAATCCCTTTTAAAAAGAAAATAGATTATACGGACAAGGAAAAAAACTTATGGACAAGAAAACATTCCGAACGGTTCCTCTCTCGATTCAATTCAAAGAGGGAAACACCGTCGAAGAGATCCCGACTCGCGTTCAACTTATGAGAACGGGAACGTTCTTCGATAAACGCTATGGAAAGATTGACGTCGTCGAAGATCATTTCAATAATATGATAAAACAATTTCAAGAGGGAGTTCGAGGAATCGAACTTATGATTGATTATAAACACGACTCCGACGCGGAGGCGGCCGGTTGGATAAAAGGACTTGAAGTCATTCAAGAACAATTATCGGAAGGCAACGCGGACGAGGGAATCGAACCGAGAATTGAATCTCAATTATGGGCCGATATTAGTTGGACACCGGAAGGCGCGAAGAAACTCGCCGATCGTGAGTTCGCTTATCTTTCGGCCGACTTCGATCCCGATTATCGCGACAACGAAAATCCCGAGGTAAGTTTTGGACACGTCCTTTTAGGCGCGGCTTTAACAAACCGGCCCGTAATAAAAAGGATGAGTCCGGCCATTCAATTGAGTGAAAACGAATCATCAATAACCAACAAGGAGAATATTTTGAAAACAAATGAAGTGAAACTCTCCGAGCTTGAAACGGAGAACAAGGAAATGAGTGATTCACTCGCGAAAGTCGAAGGCCTTATGAAAGACCTGGGACTTGAGTCGATTGAAGATCTTATGAAAATGATCTCGGATTTGAGAGCGGAAAACGAAACAATGAATGAGGAAAAAGAATTGAGCGAAAAGAAAACTCAACTTGATTCTCTTTTAAAAGACGGAAAGATCAACGCCGCTCAACACGAAGGCGCGTTGAAACTTTCAAGTGACGAGTTCAAAGGTTTTCTTTCAATGGCGAAAGTCGGAGAAAAAGCCGTGAAACTTTCCGAAACCGGAAACAATGAAACTCCGAGCGAAGAAAACAAAGAAGAGGACGTTCAAGATCAAGTGATTTCATTATCTGAAAAGAAAATGAAAGACAATGAGGGAATGACTTTTTCGGAGGCCACGGCCGAAGTTCTCAACGAGAACAAAGAACTAGCTAAAAAATATAGCGAAATCTAAGGAGGATTTTTATGAGTTCATATAAGACACCGGAAATTTTTACTTATGAGGCCGACGGCGTGATCGCTATTGGATCTCAATTTCATCTTGCAAAATTCGGATCGAAAGACGATTCAATTGTTCTAAGTGATGCGGACGCGAAGGCGATCGGCGTGATTATGAGCGAAGTTTGCGGAGTTGACGGAGAACAACTTGAAGTCGCGGGGCCTAACGGCGGCGCGGTTGTAAAAGTTGCGGCGGCCATTGCGGCCGGAGAATACTTTAAAAGTGATGCGGCCGGAAAAGCCGTTGTTGCGGCCGATCGCGCGAGTGCGCTCGGACAAATCGACGAGAGCGCGACGGCGGCCGATCAGGTTGTTGCTTGTGTTTTATTCTAATTAAGGAGAATTAAAATGGCTCAAATGAAAGCAATTGTTGATAAGTTATTGACGAACGTTTCGAATATGTATTCCCCAACGGGTTATATTTCGGAAACCGCGCTCCCGACTTTAAGCGTGAAACAAAAAACCGGGAAAATTGGAAAGTACGGAAACAACCATATTCGTTTGGTAAACGCGAAAATGGGCGGACGAGGAAAGGCGAGAAGATTCGAACCTATCATTCGCGATTCGGAACTTTATTCAATCGAATCTCACGGACTCGAAGGAACGGTCACGGAGGACGATTATTCAAACGTTGAGGAACCGTTCAGCGCGGAGAGCGATGAAACAAACGGATTGACTTCGACTTTATGGACGGGGAAAGAACACGCCTTCGCGGCGGCCATAACCGATCCGGCGTTGATTACTCAAAACGTTGATATCGTTGCTCCGGCGGATAAGTTCACGGATTATACGAACTCGAAACCTCTTGAAGTTTTCAGAGACGCTCAAGACGCCGTTCTTGACGGTTGTGGTGTTATGCCAAACCGAGCGATTATCTCTCAAAAAATGTTCAATGTTTTGAAATATCATCCGTCAATTCTTAGAACCCTGGGATATTCGGACAACCGCGCCGGGACTCTTCAATTGAGTGAAATCGCTCATGCGATGGGCGTTGATATTTTACACGTTGGGGACGCGTCTTATAATGCGTCTAAATTGGGAGAGGCGGACGCTCTCACTCAATTATGGGGAAATGATATTGTATATTATCACGCTCCAAAAACGGCGGCGAAATATCAAACTTGTTTCGGTTATTACATGGTTCTTAAAGGAAAAGGATCGAGAAGAGTTTTCAAGTATAATGCGAACAATCCTCCGGGATCAAAAAACATTATAGTTCAAGATGATTGGGCCTTTGCAATAACAAACGCGAAGTGCGCTTATCTTATTCAAAACGCTATCTAGTAAAATCAAGGGGCCTTCGGGCCTCTTTTAAACGAGGTCAAAATGTTTGGAAAAGAAGATAAAAAAGAAGAGAAAAAACCCGTTGATAAGGCGGTTGAAAAAGCTGAAAAAAAAGTGACAAAAAAAGCTCCGGCGAAAACGTCGAGTTCAAGCGATAAGATCGCGAAGTCCGCTTTTTATTTCGGCGGAAAACACTTCAAAACGGGCGACGTTGTTGATCTTGGAAAAGAAGATCTTTCGTTCCTTGAAGAAAAAGGAAAACTTAAATGAGTTATTGTTCGGTTGATGATATCTCCTCCGACTTCAAAGATATCGTAATTTCAACAACGTCCTCCGTGACGATTGAAGAGGTTGAGAAGTTTATTGATGAGGAAACCGCGTTCATTGATTCGATGATTTGTTCTCGATATCAAGTCCCGGTTGTTGAGCTTGATTCGCCGAACGCCTTCCTTGTCTTGAAACGTATATGTATTTTTCTCGTTTCGGATCGTGTTCGTCACGTCCTTTATGTAAAAACCGGGAGAGACGCGAGTGATCAAGACACGAAGGGACTCCGCTCCTTATCACGTCAACCGAGAAGAGATCTCGAGGCGATAAGGGATAATAAGTCAAAACTCGGGGACGCGATCGCCCTCGAGGAGTGTATTGGTTTCGACGTTGGAACCGATCAAACTTGTTCGGATATGAGATTCAATCCGAATAAACAACAATGGTGAGAGAATGAGTCAAGGGCCCCTGGGTTTTATATCTTATGAAGTCGAAAACGACACGGAGTTCGCGAAGGCATTGGGCCGCGCCGCTCGAAAGATATCAAATCTCACGGTTCCTTTAAATCAAATCGGGAACGATTTTCGAAAGTCTCGAAAGGCGATTTTCGCTCTCACGTCGGCCGGACAATATCCGGATCTTTCGACAAGACCTCTCCGCGTTTGGTGGGAACCGCCGGAGACTCAACTCAATGGTTTTTATCCGGGAGGATATAAAGAGTTGAAAGAGGCGAAATATGGTTTCGCTTATCCCATCTTAAAGGCGACGGGAGAACTTGAAGATTCCGTCATAAATAAATCGAATCAATATAATATAAATGAAATCAATATTGATGAGGCGAAATTCGGGACTTCGATTCCTTATGGCGTTTATCATCAAGAGGGGACAAAGAATATCCCGATGAGGAAATTCTTGTTCATAGGGCCCGAGGCCCCAAGGTTCGCGAAGGGCGACGCCTTGAAAGGATTCCCGGAGAGGGCGTTGAAAACTCTTGAAGTTTATGTTCTTCGTCAAACCGGACAATCAATCGAAGAGGCGACGGGCGTGAAACCTGGCCTCAAAGGAGACAAATAATGATATATATTGAGGACGTTCTCAATCAAGCGATTTGTCTTGTCAAAGATAATATAAACGACGAACTCACGAAGATCGACGTCGAGCGCGCCGGAGAAACAAATCCAATCACAATGAAACCAATCGACACGGAGAACGGGATTGTCTTTCAATCGTTGAACAATCTCCCCGTCAACTTCGATCCGATTTTATATTATGGAGTTGATCAAGTTGAAACCGATCCCATTGAGTCCGCTCAAGGGGAAACGTGGTCAATGGAGTTCTCAATCATTCTTTCCGATCCTCAAGATAGGACGGCGGAAAAAAGAGTTCTTCGATATCAACGAGCATTGAAAAGTATTTTTTTAAACAACTATATAAAGTTAAACAATATGAGACAAAAAGTGAGAGTGCGATCATTGAACCCGGTCGCGTTCACTCTCCCTAATGCCTCAATTGAGTTTCGGGCAATCGGGATATTAGTCGAAACAACTTTATTTCAATAACTAAGGAGAGTGAAAAATGAGTTTATCGAATCCAAGAATCTTTTTTGGTGTTCACTCCTTCACAGCTTATTGTCGAGACTCGGGCCTTCCTTATGGAACCGCCTTGGTGATCGGACAATCGGGATTTAGTTTATCGGGAGAACTTGCGAGTTTGAACGGTGGATCGAATAAGTACCCGTGGGCGGTTGAGGAAACGAATATCACGGCGGAACTTTCCGTCACAATTAAACAATACGAAGATTGGATGATGCAATTGTTTCTCGGTAAAAAACCGACGGAAGGAACGCCATCAACAACCGGAACGTCAACGGCGTTGTCAAACAAGAAGGGTTCTCTTGTTGATGCAACAACCGGGATCGCATCGGTTGGGATCAAATCCGGTTCGGAGGCCGATCTTAAATTTTCGAAGTACGTCGTAAAAGTTCACGACAAATCTCTTGATCAAGTTCACGTTTATGCAAAATCAAACGTTGACTTCGCGAGAGGAGTTGACGCCGATTATCAAGACAACCTCTTGAGAATCACGAACACTCCTTTGACAATCACGGACGGCGGCGTCGTTGAGATTGTTGGTTTCGGCCTGGAGTTGACGGGCGGTTCGGCGGTTGATCTTGACACTCTTTCGAACGACGGAGACACGGCCGAATTTGAAGTATTGCCTCCGGACAATAAGTCAATGAGCGCGGTTTTCGGTGGTTCGGCGGACGTATTCCCGGAGTTCGGGGCGATCGTTGTTGGACAACAAAGAGGAAACGGGGAAATGGTTGAGCTTGATATCTTTCGTCTTAAGGCCGTCGGCCTTCCGATGGGATTCCAAGAAAAAGCATTTTCCGAGGCCGAAATCACGGCCCAAGCGTTTTACGATGCTGAAAAGAACGGCGTATTCTCAATGAGACACGTCTCTCCAATCTCATCGGGATCGGGCGATTGTTAAATTGTCAATGAAATTTGAATAAAAGAGAGGGCCTTGAATAAGGCCCTTTTTTTTGAGACAATTTGAAAGTGTGATTGAATGACACGAAGTCGCCTCTCACGTCTTTAAGACAACGGGGAAAGGTCGAAAGGCCTCCCCGTTCTTATCTTTTCCCTTTCCCTTTTTTATAATTCTTTTTAGTGAAAAACATTTCGTCGCAACGGAGACAACGAAGATCGGATCTCTTTCCGAGAACTTGTCGATAGGTCTTATTGTACTTAAACGGGCCCCATGATTCCCAGGATTCAAGGACTCGAGGGAAAGAGTGTCCTCGATATACGAGAGCGCATAAGGCGCGTTTGAATAACGTTCCCCAATTAGTGAGGGATTCTCTTTTTTTCACGGAGAGTTGACTCATTTTTTCTTTTTCCTTATCCCGAATACAAGTCCGAGAACCGTTTCGCGAATAAAGTCGGAAACGTTTCCTTTGTGGCCAGGCCTGGCCTTGATTTTTATTTTATTGAACTCCTCTTCGCTCACTCGAAATTCAATTCTCTTTGTCTTTTTCTTATCTTTCATACTATTATTGTACGGACAAGAAAACATTTCGGAAAGATTTTTCTCATCCGATAAGATACAATGGAGATATTATGGAAATCGAACAACTTATTCCGGAGTCCGTCGATTGGACACCAAAATTCAAAGATGAAAACAACGACGAAAAAGAAGTCACGTTCACTTTTCGTCCGTTTAACTTGGAGGATGAGTCATGGTTGAAACGAACTTATGGCGAAAAACAACTTCAAGAGATCTTCGAAAATCTTCAAATGGAAAAGATTGTTCGAATTGCTTTTCGTCAACTTGACACGAACTCGAAGAGAGAACTTATGAAGATCAAGTTCATTGATATTGATGAGGACGGAAATGAAATCGAGATCGCGGCGAAAGGCCCGGATAAGCTCGGTTGTTTTGTCGTGGGATATCCGGATCAATTGGAACTTATGAAAAAACTTTTAAGAACGAGAGGGATTTCAATGCCTATATTGGAGGCGTTGGGGGAGAAGATTCTCGAGGAGCAAAAGAAAAAAGCGGCGACAATTTAGCACCTCGAGAGAAAACAAATTGGATTGAGATTTTCGATCTTGTCGCGAGTGAATACGGTTATACACTTGATGAGTTTAAAAACATGACTTATCGAACCTTGTTCGGAGCGATCGAAATGATAAACATAAGAAAACACAATTCTTATGCTCAAGCCGCCGCCCTTCAAGGCGTGAAAGTTGAAATAAAAAAGGTTCGGAGAGTGTTTGAAAAGCTCGAAGAAAAAACGAAAGATAAGATGATTGAGATTCATCAAGAGGCGATAAAACGGAAGGTCGCCGAAAAGAACAAAAAGAGAAAAAGGAAATAAGGATATGGCCTCAAATCTAATTGTAAAAATTTCGGGAGATTCGAAACAACTCGCGGCCGAATATAAAAAGGTCGCGAAACAAACCGAAGATCTCGAGAATCAAATCGGAACCGCAACAAAGGCCGCGGCCGCCGGATTCATTGGATTCGCCGGAGCGATCGGCCTGGCCGCATCAAAGGCCGCGAGTCTCGAAACAATTGGAGTTCAATTTGAGGTTCTCACGGGTTCCGCCGAAAAAGGAAAAAAGGCGGTCGAAGATCTCACGAATTTCGCCGCAAAAACTCCTTTTCAATTCGAAGGAATCGCCGCCGCCGGACAAAAACTTCTCGGTTTTCAAGTTCAACTTGAAGATCTCGAACCGACTCTCCAAAGAATCGGAGACGTGTCCGCCGCAACGGGGAACGATCTCGGGGAAATGAGTCTTGTTTTTGGAAAAGTAAAAGCCGCCGGAAAATTGACCGGGGAAACTCTTCTCCAATTTCAAGAAAAAGCCGTCCCAATTGGGCCCGCTCTCGCGAAGTCGATGGGCGTCGCCGAAGAGTCAATCAAGGATCTTGTTTCGAAGGGACAAGTCGATTTCGCAACGTTTGAAAAGGCGTTCGCATCAATGAGTGAAAAAGGAGGAACGGCGTTTGAAGGTATGGCGAAAAGAAGTCAAACTCTCGAAGGTGTTCTCTCAACTTTAAGTGATAATTTTGGACTTCTCGCCGCCGATATCGGGAAACATTTCCTCCCGGTTCTTAAAGTTATGGCCGAAGGACTCACGAAACTTATTCAATTTTTACGAGACAATCCGGTTTTCGCCTCAATGAGCGCGAAGGTTCTCGCTCTCGGGGCCGTGATGAGCGGACTCGTTACCGTGATTGGGGCCGGAGCATTGGCATTTTTTAAGATCCGCGCCGCGATCCTGGCCGCGAATATTGCAACAAAGACTCTTTCAATTGGAGTGAAAGGACTTGTCGGGGCGACCGGACTCGGACTTCTCTTGATTGTCGCGTCGGAAATTTATGCAAATTGGGACAAGATATGGCCGCTTATGGAGGGTTCCGTCATGGGATTCGCGGACGGAACGATCAAATGGTTCAACGTTGTGAAAACCGCGATCGCCTCTTTCCTTGGAGTCGTGAAAGATTTCGTCGTTGCTTATGCGATGCTATGGAAATCGGCCTTGACGTTTGACTTCGATGGCATAAAAGAAAACTTAAATAAATTAAAAGACACTCTTGTCAATTCGGCGTCAAAGATTTCCGAAGATATTCAAAAGGAAATGGAAAAACAAGACAAGATCATTGAATTGAAAGTTGAAACTCGTCGATCGGAAAAAGCCGAAAAGGGAGGAGACGCGAAAGACGACTCCGCAACGAAAACGGTCGAGAATGAAAAGAAGAAAACCGCCGCCGTTGATGCGGAAACAAAGAAGAGAATCGCCTCTCTTCAAAATGAACAAGCAATCCTCCAGGCCCAAGCGGACGGAGCGTCCGCGAAACAAATTGAGTTCATAAAGAGACGACAAGAACTCGACGATGAGGCGAGAGAGATTGATCAAATTAAAAATGAAGAGGAGCGAGAACTCGCCCTTGAAAATATGAGGATAAAAGAAGAGGAACTCACGACGGAAAAACTCGAGGGAGTTGAAAGACGCCGTGAACTCGAGGCGGAAATTCGAGAGGGAGATCTTGAGATCGCCGAAGAACTCGACGCCCTCGACAAAGAGAATCGAACGGCGAAAGACGCCGAAGAACTCGAGGCATTGAGAGCGTCCTTATTGACGAAAAAAGAGGCGAGAGACGCCGTTCAAAGAGATAAACTCAAAAAGGATATTGCGACTCGAAATCAATTCTTAAAAGATGAAATCAAACACGGAAAAGCCGTCGCGAATATCAATAAATTTTTACAATCCGAAGAGGTCAAAGGAGTTGAACAAGGAACCGCTCAACTCGTCAAACTTCAAAATTCGAAAAACAATACTTTAAAAGGAATCGGAAAAGCCGCGGCCGTGACTCAAATCACGCTCGACACGGCGAAAGGCGCGATGAGTGCTTATTCCGGATTCGCGACGATTCCGATTGTCGGAGTCGCGCTCGGGATCGCCGCCGCGGCCGGAGTTATTGCTTATGGGGCCGAACAAATTGGATCGGTTCTTTCGGCGAATCGTGGTGGTATGGTTCCGCGAAACCTGGGAATCCCGGGACAAGATTCCGTTTCGGCGTCATTGACTCCGGGAGAGTTGATTGTCCCCGAACAAAACTTCGACGAGGTTGTGAACTCCGTCGCGGATTCAAGACGAGGAAACAACGACGGAGGCGGAACTCAAGGAACCGCCGGGGCCGTTGGTTCTTCAAATGTTTTTAATATAAACGGGGACGTCCTGGCCGACGAAGTATTCATCGACCGACTTATCGACGGACTCAACGAGGCGGTCGAAGAACGAAACGCGACCTTGTCCGCGACGGCCCTCGTATAAGGAGAGAGAATGAGTTTTCCAATCCCGAAAATACAATGGGGAAATACAACGGTTTCGGGAGTGACTTCTCTCGGGGCGAACGATATCAATTTCATTGCGGACACTTCAAGTCTTAAGCTTGGAATGACGATTGATGATCCCGAGTTCCCGGAAGGGACAACGATTATCACGATCAACGCGAATCAAATATTTTTATCAAACAACGCGACGGCCTCAAGTTCGGGGCCTCGATCATTTTTGTTTGAGTTCTTGTTTCGATATCCTTCAATTATTGACGACGGAGAACAACTCCTCCCAAAACGGAGAGTGAGAACCGCGATATCCGGAGTTGATCAAGTCTCGGTTGATCATATAAAATACGAGAGAGAAGTTGAGTTCGGACACTTGACCGAAGATGAAATCGACACTTTAAAGAATGATTTTTTTCGAGATCATGCAATTTATGGTTTTGAATTTTTATTCTTTCCGGATCAAAACACAACGGAAAGTTTTTTATATGAACTTATGAAAGGGAAATTCGAACCGGAAAGACTCGGGAACTCCGACAAATTCAGTTTCAAAACAACTTTTAAAAGGATTGAATTTTAATGACAACTTATATCGATGAGGTTGAATCAAAAAAGAAGTTCGTCGGGAACGTTATAATCCTTTTAAAAGGAGAATATTTTTCAATCCGTCAACCGGACTCGGGACTTGTCGTTCCCGTGAACAACAACGGTTCCGTGATTTCACTCACGGTCAATCCTTCAAAGGTTGATCTCAAAAAAGCGAATACGACAATCAATTCATATTCATTTCGAATCAATGATAAAAACCTCGTAATATCTCAACTTTTAAAGGACAACTCGAAACTCCTTATTGATGAGGAGGTTCGAATCTTTTTAGGGAGAACCGGAGTCTCAATGGACTTCGCGGATTATTTTGAACTCCCGACCGTGAAAGTTAAAAAATTGAAACACGCCGATATTTCATTCAACTTTTCGGCGGTTGATTCAATCGATCGAATGAACAAAGATTTTTTCTCAATTTCAACAACTCTTCAAGCGAATATTTTGAACAATACAACGACGTTTCAACTTGGAGACGTCGAGAACTTTCCGGACGCCGGATTCGGTTTTCTTGATGAGGAGTTCGTTTCTTGGACGGGGCGAGACGTTGGACTCAATCAAATTTCGGGCGTTGTTCGCGGCGAGTTTGGAACGGTTCCGGCGGCCCATGATTTCGGGACTCAATTTTTCAACGTTGACGAGGTTGAGGAAAATCCGATCACGGCGTTGTTGCAATTCTTGACGTCAACGGGAACCGCAACGAACGGGCCTTATGACGTTTTATCCGATGGCCTGGCCATTGATCAAGGATTGATTGACGTCGCGGAAATGGAGGGAATAAGGGACGATTTTTTCACTCTCCAAACCTTTAATTTTAAGATGTATAACACCGGAAACGCTCTCAAGTTCTTCGAAAAGGAAGTTCTCGGGGCGACGAATACTCGTTTTATTGTGAACGAGAATCAAAAAATCTCCCTGGCCGTATTGGATCAAGCCGGATTTGATGAGGGATCGGACAATCCTCTCGGAGAAACTTCGATTTCGAAATATCCGAAATGGGACGTGAACGTCAAAAACGTTGTTTCATCAATTCAAATCGAATACGACTTCAATGACGGGACAAATAAATATGAACAAATAAAAACGTTCACAACGGCCCTCGATGAGAACGACACCGTGATCGTCGAAAAACCTTTGAAGATAAAATATAAAGCAATCCGGGAGAGTCTCGGAGGAAATGCAATTGTTCAAGAGATCGGACAAAGATATCTCGCGAGATTCGAAACACCGACTCCCGAAATCCAGGTTCGCTCTCATATCGACAAATCACTTTTAAACGTCGGAGATAAGGTTCTCTTGACCTCTTCTCAAATCCCGAACGCGTCGGGTTCTTTGACCTTCGCGGACACTCTTGAAGTAATCTCAAGGGCCCTCAATCATATAACCGGGGACGTGACCTTCAAACTTCAATATACTTCATACGCCGGGATTCGCGGAGCTTATATCGCCCCTTGTACTTCGATTGTCGGAGTTCAATCTCAACAAGCGTTTGAATTTCCGGCCGGACGTGCGGCGGAATACGAGATCGGATGGAAAGTCCGGTTGTGGGATATGACGGTCGAGGTTGATTATGGAGGGGAACTCTTCGTTGTCGGAGCTTATACGGGCGACGGAGTGAGAACGATTGTTGATATTGACGTCGCGAATGATATAATTTTCATCGACTCGCCTTTCACAACGATATTGAATGACACCGACTTCGCGATCCGGTTCGCGACTTATGACGAAGTGAACTCGAGTCAAAAAAAGTTCGCCTTTGTTGGTGAAACAACCGGAGGCGACTTCGACGACGGAGCGTCCGCCTATAAAATAGGACTTTAAGGAGAATATATATGGCTTTTAATCCACTTGATCCAAGCGAAACGGAGTTCAAAGCTCCGATTGATGAAACACTTATGGAGAAAATTCGAACGAACTTCGACGATCACGAATCGAGGATCGGAGGAGGAGGAGGCGGCGGCGGCGGCGCGATTCAATTTAAAGTGAACGGCGGTCTTGTCAAACTCGCCTCGCTCCTTGGATCAAATCCGGAGTATGGAGAAAAGCTCGACGGGGCCCATGTTACGGCCGGACAATCTTTCACTCGAGTTCGCGCTTATCTTAAAAAGAACGGCGACAACGGATCGACAAGGTTTGATTTGAGGAGACACTTGAGAGTCAATCATCCGATCACTTTTATAAACCCTCAACTCGATCGACTTATTCAATCGGTCGGGAGACTCGGTTCTCCTCTCGCGACTCAAGCCGTGACGAAAAGAACTCCTCAAATTTCAACTCAACTTATAAATCGCGCGAAAGGATCTCAAACAATCGAATCGTGTATAAACCTTGGAGACGGAACCGTTCGATATAATATCACGGGAGGAGTTGTCCTTGATGCGGATTGGATTGTCGGAAAAAAAGTCAAAATCGCGTCAATGGCGAACGGCGGAAATAACGGGGAGTTCACAATTGTCGAATCGAATCCGGAAGGATATCCGGCGATTATCGTCACGAACGGTTCGGGAGTTGATGAAACCGGGGCGACCGGATCTCTCAATCTTCAAATGTTCGAATATGTATTCACGAACCCGATTGACGTTCAAGGATTCAAGATCGGAGAGATCGCTCGATTCGCCTCTCATGCGAACGGAAACAATAACGGAGATCTCGAAATCATTCGATTGAATGACGGCGGAAATAATTTAATTGTTTATAATAACACGGCCGGAGCGGACGCGGACGGGGCCCCTTCGGGAACGTGCGATTCTCTTCGTATGGTATATACTTTCGCCGCCCCGGTTGACGACACGGCCTATATAATTGGAGAGTTCGCTTTTTTTACTGGCCATACTTCCGGGAATAATAACGGCGATTTTGAAGTTCGAGAAGTGAACGAGGCCGGAAATAATTTGATCGTGACGAACTCAAACACGTTGACCGTTCAAGGCGGTTCCGGAGGAACGGCGAATTGTCCGCGTTGGATTTATGCGGTCAACACCGATCCGACTCCGGATATTGACGTCGGAGACAACGTTGTTTTTTCCGGAATGAGTTCGGGCGCGAATGACGGACAATTTGAAGTGAAAGAACTCAATCGTTTCGCCCTCAATAATATAATTGTTTATAATACGGCCGGAGTCACTCAAGGCGGCGCGGCCGGACAAGTTGAATCGGAGAGAGTTGTCGTCGGTTTCGACGTCGATCATTCGGCCGATTATGATATCACTCGTTCATTCGCGCTTTTAAAAGGGTTCGTCAATGGAGGAAACAACGGATCTTTCGAGGTTGTTGAAACGAATCGAGGAGGAGGAGCGGCGACGAATATCGTTGTTCTTAATACGGCCGCCGTCGAGGAAGATATCCCGATCGGTCACGTTGACCTTGAAACGAGATCCTTATTCAACGAACCTCTCCCGGAAATCCCAACCGGAGAGGACGTCGTTTTCGCCGGAGCGTCCGCCGTATTCAATGCGGCGACGGTTGAAACCGATGCAATGATCACTCTTGATATATTAGAACTTCCGGACGGACTTCCGGAGGACTTCTCGGTTGATTTAAGTTAAACTTTTTAAAGGAGAAAAAATATGACAACACTTGCAAGCTCATCCCTTCCGGTTCCCGAACAAGTAATCGTCGGAACGGGTTCTTATACGATCCCGGTCAATCGATATGCTTATGCGAATTTAACAAGCACCGTCACTTGGGCCGGACAAGATGCCTCGAATTTGAACGTGAATAGTTTGATGAGTCTCGGGACGTCCTCAACCGCGAATAAGGGAGGTCAATGGCTTGTCGCCGGAAACACTCTTTCAACCTCGAACTCCTTTCCAACGGATCAAATGACTTATGCCGGAAACGTCGGAGCGACCGGGGGACAATATGCTTATGCGAGAGTCCTTATAAATGGGACTGATAATTGCGCAAGTTGGGCCGGTTGTTCAAGTTTCAATCGAGGAACCTCAACAAGTACGGTCTTAAGATCAACCGGGGCCGCCGGATGGAGCGCGTCTCTTTATAGAATACCGAAGGGGAACCTTCCAAGCGGCGCGGCCGAAGGAGAATAAAAATGTTCAAACTTGAAGTAATAAAACTAAATGATGAGATTGAAAATATTTATAATATGAATATTGATGAGGATGATTTTATTCGTTTCATTCCCGGTCAATATGGAGTCGCAAAAGAGAACGTGAAAGTTTTCACAATGGACGACTCGAAAAAAGATGAGCTTGAGGCTTATCTTAAATTGGGGCCCGAGTATATGCTCGAACTCGGAGAGTCGGGAAAAATTAAAGTGATAAAAGTCACGGAGGTTTTGAATGAAACAACTCAAGCGATCGAGGAGTCAATTGAATTGATGGCCGAATACGTTGGGACTCTTATTCAATGGCCATATATTGAAAACCTAGCAAAAGACAAAAAAGGGAACTTCATTCATTTTGAAGGACTCGAGTTTTTGGGGAACGGTCACGAATTATGATCGCGATAAAATATCTCCAAGGGATCGCCTTTCAATGGCCGGAGAAAATCCGAACGGGAGTTGATTCCCTCCCTCAATTCTTTGATGAGATAATCACTCAAGGAGTTTACGATCAATTGATTCTCGATAATCAAGCGGCGTTTGATGCTTATAAATTGGAGAACGAAACAACTTCGGAGACGGGAAAGTTTCAAGTCCTTCGTGATTTTTGGCAAAAAAAAGCGGACGAACTCGCGGTTGAAAATATCGGAAAAGGAATCACGGCCGCCGGAAAATCGAAAGAAGTCGCGGACGCTTTTCGCGACGTCGTATATTATTTGAACGCGAACACTCCGACGGAGGCGTTGAACTCACTCGCCGCAATCACTCCGATCACGACGTTCCTTGAACAATCAACGATCGATTCTCTTTCGGCGGATTTTGTTTCATTGATAGGAGAGTTATGGCCTCAATAAAAAACGAAATTAAATACGCGCTTTATATTTTAACTCTCGGAATCTCGTTGACCGTTTATGCTCATCAAAACTTCGCAACAAAAACCGAAGTGAGAGAGACTCGGGATATTATAAAAACCGAAGTGAAAGATCTTAAAAGAACGTTGAGAATAATTGATAAACGGATTTATGAAATTCATAAATTCTTAAAACCATAAAGGAGAATTGATATGACTGAATTAAAAAAAGAAGTTGAGATCGGAAGTGAACTTGATTTTGAAGTTAAACTCGAGGACGGAAAAGCGATCATCGGTCTTGAACACGAAGGATCTCTCGGATTCGCAAAAGTTGAGGTCGGAGTTGACGCCGTGAAACTTGTTGATAAGTTGACGGATCTTATTCCGGGCGAAATGGACGACGCGATTCTTGATAATTGGGTCGCGAATCTTCTCGCGAAGAAAACGAACCCATAATGAAAAGGGTTATTGAATATTCGAGAAGATTATTCGAGGCCATACGAGGGCGACTCATAAAGTTCGCCCTCCTTAAAATTTTCGGTCGAGTGATCGGCGGATTTTGGGGTTTTATTGCGACGGAAGTTCTCGGAAGGATAATCGATAAGATTATAAAGCCCGGTTATAAATGGGCCGTTCGGAAATTATACGTCGCATATCAAAAAACGAAGTTCAAGAAAAAAGCCGTCAAGGTTGAGGAGGCGAAAAATGAAAATGATTTTGATAATTCTTTCGACGATCTCCCTTAGTTCTTGTCAAAATATTCCGATAATGAAGGAACCGATCGAACGTTGTGGGATTTTTCTCGAACAACTTGGAGAGGACACGTTCACGGGAAAATGCCGTTGTCATTTATATGAGATCACGCCGGATAATATCGGAAGGATTTCGGAGAGTGTCGATCACTCCTTGAAATATTGCGATCGTTTTGTCGCCTTTAAGGCGTCCGGATCTTGGACGGAACTTCGAACATGGTTCGAGGATCTTATGTTCTTATATAATCAAAACAAAAAGAAAATCAAAAAGGCCGAAAAGAAGGCCAGGAAAAAGGCCAGGAAATGAAGGCCGAAACGATTGTCTCGTTGATGATCGTTCCTCTCGTTTGGATCGTATATCTTTTATTGAAAGACAAGATTGAAAAGTCCGAGGCCGTGACTCTCCGCGAGACAAATTTTCTCCGAACCGAACTTCAATTTTTGAATCAAAAACAAATCAATCTCCTTGAAACCTTCGTGAATAAGTTCGCATCGTGGGAAAATAAGCTCAAGGACGTCGTTTCCGATATCAATGAAGGGAAAGATCCCTCTCAATCATTGGAGTGTTTTGAGGGCGAATCCGAGCGTCTCCGGGATTACTTTTCGACGTCGATTGATCTTGTTAAAAATGAAATGAAAAGACTTGAAAAAGTTGTCCGGACACGGGAGAATAAATCAATTCACGGGAACGGGGACTTGACCTCAACAATTGAAAGAGAGATATCCCATCAAAAAGATTTGATCGCGAAGTTTCACGAAATTTTGAGATCGATGAATTTTAAAAACAAATCTCTTGAGAGGATGATCGGACTCAATCAAAGGAAAATCGCCGCTCTCGAGAAAAATGTTTCATTCGGAAAAATATCAATAAAATAGGCCCTCCCTGGCCCCGTGAATCATCCGTGATAATATAAGGATATCAGTTTATGACACCAAAAAGAAGAGAACTCATAATGAAAGTCGCGGACGACGATCTCCGTTGTTTTCCAATACTGCACAAAATTGATCGGTTTGTTCACGCGGACAAGATCCTCGAATATTTCGTCAAGGAAAAGATCACGGGGAAACGATTTTATGATGATTTTTATTTAAGAAAATTCAAATTGTCATGGTTGAGCATGGGAAAATGGGCCGTAATGAAACTTCAAAAAGAAAAACATTATCGCCCGATTATCGCCGGGAAGGATTTTCGAGTTTAACAAAAAGAATTGAGTTCTCTTGATAATTGGAGGCGATCTTGATGGGCCTCATAATCCGAATCGTCACAATCTTGAATCTCTTTGACGAGAAAATCGATCGCGGTTTCGTCGTGTTTTTCGTGTCCATTATCATCGAAAATTCTCTCGATCTCCTCTTGAGAATATGAGTGTTTTTCCATAAGGAACACGGCCAGGCCTCGAACAATAATATCGTTTTTATATTCAAGTTTTTTTTCCGCATTGGAACACTTGAAACAAAGGCCGGAGGCGACAAGGAAATCAATTGATGAGCATTTCGAACAAGGTTTTTTCATCCTCAAGTTATAACACGACCAGGCCTGGCCAGGCCTTGAGTTGTAAAATTTATATATATTCTTTTAAGTTGTCTTTAACATGAGCAAGATCATAAGCAACAAAACCGCGACCGCCTTGATTATTGATATCATCGAGAAACTCCCTTTGAGACGGGCGCGTCCTCGCTTGTTCGTTTTTCTTGACCTCAATCGCGAGGAACTTTCCGTCCGGTAATATTCCAAGTATATCGGAAACACCGTTTCGATCCCATTTTGATTTCGAACGGAAACGTTTTCCGCTTGGATCATAAACACCGCCGGAGTTGTTTCTCCAGGCCGTTATTTTTTTGAATCTTAAAAACTCGAGAATTGAGTTTTGAATTTCGTTTTCAGATAAGGGACGTCCGATTCCTTTCAAGCTCACGAAGTCTCCTCAATATTCGCTCCATTGCGATTCGATCACTCTTCGCATTGTGATGATTCAATTTTATCGAAAAATGCTCGGAAAGGGAATCAAGAGACGTTGATTTCGGAATCGGAAAACCTCGTTTTCGGAGGTCAACGGCGATCGTGTCGGTCGATAAGTTCATATCGTCGCGAAAGAATTGATGAAAATAATCAAACTCTTCGAAGTGATAATGAAAGTCCATTTTTAAAAAGGCGAAATCGAAGTGATAAAAACCCTCTTTATTGTATGGCCTGGAATGACAAAGAAAATAAAACGGTTCCTTCGGGATAAACTCGATAAGGCGTTCGAGAGTTTCCTTCCTTGGAGGAAATTTCATGGCCAGGCCTTTGCGAATCCGATGAATCTTGAACGCCTCCTCGCTCCATTTATAAGGACGAGAAGTGAGTTCAAGTTCGGCCAGGGTTTCCAGGGTTTCGAAATCCAAGATCCCGAAAGATCCCGTGATCCAATCGTCTTGACTCGGATTGAGTCCGGTTGTTTCAAGGTCGCATGAGAGAATCTTCATTTCACTCGAAATCTCTCGCATCAAACCAGGCCGAAGTGTATTTTCCCGGAGCGGTTTGAATCCCGACTCGTTTGAATCCTTCGCGATCCTCAATGAACTCGACTTCCTGGCCCTTGAAGGACTCGAGGAGAGTTCCCTTATTATGTTCGAGATTTGTTTTGACGTTCACTTTCGTTCGAACGTGCGGTTTCGTCACTCCGTTATTGTTATTTTTTGCCATTGCTTTTCTCCTTTATAAAATTATTCCCGAGTTTTTTTGAGATTGATCATGTAGTTTCACAATTTCCCGGAGAGTTTTCACTTCATAAACGGCGGCGTTGAACTCAATTATAAACTTCTCAATCGCCTCGACGAGAACTTTCGTGTCAACGATTTCCGGAATCGTCATATCGGGCGGCGGATTTTGAACGAGGTGTTGTTGACCTTGCAAAAATTGAAGTAATATCGCGACCGGATTGTCGTCTATTTTCTTTTTATTCGGATCTTGTTGAGACACTTTTTGAACTCCTTTTTGATTTCGTTGAACAATCCTCGAGACTCACGTTTCAATTTCCATTGATGAAAACCGAGAGTCCCTTCAATTGCAATTATATATTTTTTATCGTGACGATGATTGAGGTTATTGAAGAAAACTTCTCCCTCCGTTTTTCCCCAACAATCGCGAACGAATTGTTTGACGTCCTCGTCTCTTTGATCAAGCGTTTCCATTATAGGGCCCTTATCATCTTGATCCAAAAATCGGCCATCTTTCGAACTCCGAAATCCTCTTCGTCTAAAAATTGGGCCGTGTCCTCCGTTTGATAATCGCCGAAGAACGGTTCGAATAACATGGCCATGACTCCGCGTTTTTCCGCCTCAAAAACAAAGGTTGATCCGCGATCATTTTTCTTGAGAGCTTTTATCCCTCGAACTCCTTTATATTCACGACGTTTCACAATATCAAATTGAGTTGAAAATCCGTCGATCATAAGATTCGCATAATTCGCGGTTTTGTCCGCTCCGTGTTTGATGAGCATTTCACAACCTCTCGCCTCCGGAACTCCGGCCGCATTGAAATGAAACTCAATCGCGAGATCAATCTTATCTTTTTCGAGTTGTTTCGCGAGAGTTCTCATCGCGCTCGAATAAGATCCCTCCTCTCGAAGATATTTGAAAACTTGTTTCCCGTTTGGAATCATTTCGGCGTTGATGATATCAACGATCCGACGATTCAATTGAAACTCTCTTTGATTGTTATAAGTTCTCATTCCCCATTTGTTCGGCGTATGGCCTGGGATGATCGCGACTCTCCGGATTTCGGATTGAGGTTGTTGAATGACGTCGTCGATTTGATCCGGAGTCGTTGACGGAGTTCTCTCTCTTTTTTTAAAGCATTTAAACATTTTTGATTCCCCTTAATATGGTTTCAATCACCTTGACCGTGACCGCGTTTCCGATTTGTTTATATCTTTGATTGTCCGAGACTCCCTCCGTCCAACCGGGAGGAAAGGATTGAAGAACTTCGGCCTCTTCGGGAGTGAGTTCTCGGAGAGTTCCCTTATCATCAACGAAAGTTTTCGAGGATTGTCCCGAACAAGCCCATCCTCCCGTGAGAGTGTTCGCTTTTCCGTCGCGATATTCTCGATCTTGATAATATTTTCCGTTCTCGTTTTGTTTCCAAGTGTCGAGAACGGTTCCGTCGGGTTTCGGAGTCCTTCCGGACTTCGACCAACGAACGAGAGAATGATTTCGAACTCCTCGATCCCATAAGTCTTTCGTTTCGATATCCCAATTGAACCAATAAAGTCGATCTCTCATTTGAGGCGTGATGAAATCCGAACAAATTCTCATCGGTTGAACTCCAAGAACTTCGGAAATCGTGTCTCGATCCTCTTCGCTCATTGAGGCGACGTTCTCAAGGAGAAAATATTTCGGTTTTTTCACTCGAACAATATGAGCGAAGGCATAAAACAAATTCGAACGAGATCCCTTGAGGCCCTTTCGGTTCTTTGTTTGGATTGATAAATCTTGACAAGGAGATCCGGCGAACAAAAAATCAACTCTCGGGAGACAACCGATTCGAAAATCGTTCGGTTCTCCGTTCTCATCAAAAACATAAGACGAAATATCTCCGATATTCTTTGAGTGATTATGAGGAAAGTTCTTCAAATAAGTTTCGATTGAGGACTTGTTGATCTCGCTCCAATAAGAACAAAACGCCGAAGGGAAAACTCTTTTCATTGCGAGAGAGAATCCTCCGACTCCCGTGAATAAATCTCCATAATTCATAGATCAATCACCTTCGTTTGAAAGTTTAAAGGATTCAAAAACGATGCGAGTTGATTTTTTCTCATTTCACGAAACCAAACTTTTTCGTCGCCGTTCCAATAAAACCCGGCGTCCTTCGCTTTTTGTCTCCCGTCATAAGAAACTTGAGCGAGAACTTTCACTCGAGGAGAATCCGCGTTGTCGATTATAGTATTGATATCGTACTTGGAAAGAACTTGGAGCATTGTGAGAACGTCGGTCACGGCCCGATGGGCGAAAGGATTGACGAACCCATGACAAGCGGCCAGGTATATAAGGGAACGAGATCTCATCGTCGAGGGATAATCAATATCCGTTTGAGTGTCGATCCAATTTCGTTCCCAGGCCGGAGAGGTCACGTCCATTTTTTGACGAGTGATAAAATGATTCAAGATCGGCTTGTCAAATTGGTTCCCATTATGGCCGACAACTCGATCCGCTTTAATTAAAAGAGAATGAAGTCTCGAGATCGCCTCGCTTGGAATGAGTCCGTGATTCATTATCATATCATTATTGATCCCGGTATATTCCGAGGCCTGGGAGTGAACTCCTTGTTCTTCATTGACGAGAAGATTCTCAATTTCGAGAGGCGTGTTCGTGTCGGTTTCCCATAAAACCGCGCCGATTTCGGTCACGATTGTTTTGTCCTTTGACGTGTCGAAACTCGATCCGGTTTCGATATCAACTCCGAGTATTTTCATATTTTATCTCCTTATTAGTAAAAACGTTTTGTCACGTTCGTCCATTTCCCATCGCGTTCGATCTTAATTTTGACCGGACACCGTTTATAAATTGATTGTTCTTCGACAAATTGCTTATGAGCATAAGTCCCAATTTTTATATAATCGATATATGTATTCAATAAAGTCATATAAGTAATTTTGAGACACTTATTCCCGGCCCTTGAAACATAATCATCCTCGATCGTCCATTGCATAAGTTTGATCGTGTCCTCTTTTTTTAATTTGTTATTGAAGGTATGATTCCCGGCGGTTGTTGTGAGTTTCTTTGTCCGATCAACGGGTTTCGTCTCCTCCTTATAAAGTTCATAAGCGCAATTTTTACAATGAGACGCCGGGAGAAAAATAAAATGTTCACAACTCGGACAAATAATCGCCTTTTTTTCCGCCTTGTTCGCCTTTGATTTTGGATCATTGACGACGGGATTGTTCGGATGGCCCAACGCCTCGACAACTTCTCCGTAATCGAGAAACAAACAATCTTTTTTCCCAGGAAATAAGCGAAGTCCTCGTCCGCATAATTGAACATATAAGACGGGAGATCTCATCGGCCTCATGTTCACGATCGCGTGAATCGCGTCGTAATCATAGCCCTCCGAAACCATTGTGACGGAAGTTATATGACGAACGGAACCTTTTTCAAACTCGTCGATATTGAGTTTTTGTTCGCCCTTTTTAAGTTTGGAATGAATAATTGTCGCCGCCTCATACTTCGAGATTTCCTCTTGAACGAGTTCCGCGTGTTCAATACAAGTACAACTCCAAACGATTTTATTTCGTCCGGAGAGTCGAGGGAGAGCGTCCGCGACTTGAAGTTTTATTTTCTCTTGATCCTTGGAGAGTTTTTCAACGTCTTTTTGAACGAAGTCTCCTTTCCTTTTCCGAAGTTTGGACGTGTCGAATCCTTCCTTTGTTGATTGAAAGATCGGATCGACAATAAATCCGGCGGCGATCATTTCCTTGAGAGTCTTTCGATAGGTGATTCGTTTGATCTCTTTGTCCTGGCCGAAGATATAACCTCCGGAGGCCGTGAAAGGAGTCGCCGTGAATCGAACGATCTTGAGGTTCGGATTCTTTTCCCGAAGTCTTAATATAAAGTTTTGATAAACGAGAGAATTTTCCGCATTATGGGCCTCGTCAATTATCAATAAATGAAGGAAGGGAGTTGTTTTTTCAACCGTATTGATCGAGGCGACCGTGATCTCGTTTCCGTCGTCATAATCTCCAAGTGATCCGCAATAAAGACCGATATTCTCATCGTCGATCGCGCCGATCAATTTGTCTCGCGTTTGAGTAACGAGTTTCACTTGATTGACGAGAACCATTGACTTGAGAACACGCCCTCCGAGTTTCATTTTCTCGAGAGATTTTTTCAACAATAAAGTGAAAATGATTGTCTTTCCCGATGCGGTCGGGAGAACAATGAGAACGTCATTCTCTTTTCGAATTGAGTTCCAAGTTGTTTCGATGCAATCGGCTTGATATGGCCTGGCCGTAATCATTGAAGAGTTTCTCCAAGAACAACGCGTTTCATCTTCGCGACTTCGTTGAGAAGTCCCTTTTTCGTCTCTTGACTCATTGTCGGATAAACGATCTCCATTGAAAGAGATTCGATTGTCCCGATGAGAGTTCTTGTTTCCATTTTATGAAATCCCTCTCTCATCGCCTTTGATCTTTCCTCAAGGTTTGATTGAAGGTGTTTAAAAAAGAGAACGAACGCGAGAAGAAAAACAACGAGAAAATAATTTTTCGGCGTTGGATCGAAGGTCGCGAAAGAGAGAACGATCACGGCGTCGAAAATCAAACTCCATTTGTTTTCCTTGATATATCTCATTTTTTCTTTCCAGTATTCTTTGAATTATTTTCATTAAATTTCCCCATTTTGATTATCGAATCAACTTGAAAAAGCTCCGACGCGCTCATGTTCGCGACTTGTTTCTTGATTTCCAGGGTTTCTTTTTCAAGTAATCCCTTTTCGGTCATAAGTTCGACAAGACAATCTCCGATTGACTTCATTGGTGTTTTCATATCTCTTCTCCTAGTTTGACAATATAGTCTTTATTCATCGCCGGATCGGTTTCAACTTCAATTGAGACAACGGATCTCTTTAAACTTGGAAGTCCCGAAAGAACTTTTTTCGTTTGAAAGTTATACGCGATCAATGAGATATTTTTCCCGGGCGAGAGATAAGTCGGTTCCTCGCGAAAGACGAGTTCGCCTTTCCGCTTTTCATAAATTTTCATCCAATCGTTCGGAGTGACTTCGACTCTTTTATATATTTTGGTTTTATTCACAATTTTCCCCTTGAAATAAAAAGCCCCTTGAGGTGGGGCCAGGCCTGGACTTATAACGAGTCCAATCTCCGGGGACAAGGTTGTTCGAAATTCCGGCGTCTCCTCCCGTTTTATGAATCTCTTTTATATAATCCTAATCAAAGGGCGTCGATTCCGGTTGAGAACCTTCGGCGACGTAATCGTTTGGACAAGCTGAAAAGCCCGTGACGCGATTTTTCTCGCCATACGAGTCGGTTTTCACGGTCAATTTAACCATTGTCTCCAGGCCGACAAGTGCTTGTTCGTCGTTGAATAATCCCGGAGATCCTCCGGCGGCGACGATCATTGACTTGATTCGTCCGAGTCCAATTTGAACGGCCTCGGGATTGTCGTTCTTAATATTGAACATTTCCCAAAACTTTCGACCGTTTTGATTCTCGTCCGTGACCGTGAATTGACAATCAATCATAAGGCCTCCGTTCTTTGTCTCTTTAAGTTCGGCCGTTTCAACCGCCGCTCGATAAGTCCCGGCCGGAATACAACCGCCGTTCGACTCCTCAACTTCATTTAAGTCAAAATTAAAACTCATTTTGATGCTCCTTTTTGTTTGGTTGTTTCTTGATTTGAGTTCAAGATTTTATTGATAATATGATTCATATTCGGATCTTCGAATTGTTTAAGTTTCCCGGAACGATCTCCGGCGATCGCCTTGTCATAAGTTGACGTGACGAGTTTTCGAATTTCCTTTCCTTCGTCGTTCATAAATTTTCGATATTGAAAAACCTCATCGACTAGGGCCGGAACTCTTTGAGAGATCTTTCCGTTGAGATCAACTCCGACAAATCTCCGTGAGAGATCATCTTTGTCCGCGACTTCGAGGGCCAGGAATAAAACATTGTAAGGCTTATAGTCTCTCATTTGTTTAACGAGATCCGTTATTTTATCGGAATAATCGCCCCATAATCTCAATGAATCTTTCGCGTCCGGATATTTTTTCTTCATTGATTCAACGAGGCATTGACCGACCTCCGTGAGAGAATCAATCACAATCCACTTATATTTTTTCTTCATTTCGTCTTTCGACAAAACGTTCGTGAATAAATGAATGAGCTTTTCGAATCGCATATCCCGACTCATTGGAACGTTGTTCTTGTCAACCGTACAATCATAAACGTCGATGATCTCATCTTGAAGAGATAAAAGTCCGTTTTCCATATTGACGATGAGAGTTTTTCCGGGAAGTGTTTTCGCGAGAGAAGTCTTTCCGATTTTTGGTTGACCGTAAACGAGCGCAACAATGCGCGCATCTTGTTTGATCTTTTTCGTGTCCGTAAACATATTATTTTCCCCTTGATTGATTGAAGGCATTGAACTATTATCTCAAAACATTGTCAACAATAAAAAAAGGGACTCAACTCAATGAAACTTCATAAATACTTGAAAGACACCGGAATCACGATCGCTCGTTTCGCGAGATCATGCGATATAAATGAAAATACAATGAACACTTATGTTCACGAAAAAGCGGAACCTAGTCTCAAAAATGCTTTAACAATTGAAGAACAATCTCACGGAGCGATTACATTGAAAGAACTCATCCTTGAGAGAACCGAAAAGAACTCTCAAGAATAAGTCTTGAACAAAAAGGGGAAAACTTTATGTTCGAGAAATACTATAACGAATATTTTGAAAAAGATCTAATTGTCATCCCATTGAGGGGAAAGATTCCCGTTCTTAAAAATTGGAGTCTCTTCGCGAAAACGCGTCCGAGCGAACTTCTCCTCGACTCATGGGAAAATAAATATAAAAGATTCAATATCGGTTTGATATGCGGCGAACTCTCCGGAGTGATCGCGATTGATATTGACAAAGAAGAGGCATTGAAAAAAGTCCCTCTTTCCCCGGTCACTAAAAAAGGGAAAAAAGGAGAGACGAGATTCTTTCGATATAATGGAGAAGTGAATTTCAAGCGTCACGATCTCGGGATTGAACTCTTGTCCAATGGAAATCAAACCGTCCTCCCTCCGTCGATTCATCCGGAGACAAAGGAGGCTTATGTTTGGAACGGACAATTCGATCTCTTGAGTTTTGATATTGAAGATCTCCCGATTCTCGATCCCGATTGGTTGAGAGAGATCGGAATGATCCCGGTTGATAAACAAGTTTCATCCGGAAGGCATAATCGACTTATTGAAATTTGTTCGGCCATGTTCGCGAGAGGAGAAGATCCAACGGCGATCGCGAACGAGTTGATTCGATATGACGAGGAGAATCACTCTCCGGCGTATTTTACGGACGACTCCGAAGCTCATGGCGGAAAGGGATTCAATTCAGCTTTAAAGATGATCGCCTCCGTTTCGGAAACAATAACGAGAAGAGGAGGGGACGTCTCTCCCAAAAAGTTCGAAATCGTATTCGGCGAAAAGGAAGTCGAAAAAGCAATCGAAGAGAACGAGAAAAAAGAACAAATGAAAGAGGTTATATATCCGGAACCTCCGGGAATGATCAAAGAGATTCAAGATCATATTCTTTCGATATCTCATAAGCCTCGAGATAAGTTCGCCCTGGCCGGAGCGTTGGGACTCATAGGAACTCTCCTTTCAAATAAGGTCAAGTTTCACGAATCGACTCCGAACTTATATCAATTATTGATCGCGGAGTCGGGAGAGGGGAAAGACGTTCCGCTCAAGGCCCCGAAAGAATTATTGATCGAGGCCGGATTGTTGCAATACGTCGGGCTTGAATCATATCGAGGGGACAAATCCGTCGTGAAAAAATTTGAATCCCAACGGGAACGAGTTGACACGCTGGACGAAGTGTCAAAACTTTTCCGCTCGATCAACTCAAAATCAAACACGTTTCAATCAAATATCGCGGAGACTCTCACGGAGATATGGAACTCCTCATCGAAGTTGTTTATGGGCCATACGACGGCCGAAGGAACGACGGGTATGGTTTTCAAGCCGTGTCTCTCTATAATGGGCGCGACGACTCCGAACTCGTTCTCCGAGACGTTCTCGAGTTCAAACTTGATGCAAGGATTCGGAGGTCGATTTGTTTATATATTTGATGATCGGAGAGTCAAGCTCAAGAGAGTGAGACGAAAGAAGTCTCCCGAAAACGTCCTGGACTTTATAGAGTATTGGGGAACGCGGAACGTCGAGATCGAGAACGTCGATATTTCAAAGACCGCAACGTTTCATCTTGACTTGTCTCAAAAAAATCCTCAAACCGTTCAACTCAAAGATCTCGAGTGTCCGGAACCGATTGACCTTCCGATTCAAGAGGAGGCGGAAAAATTACTTGATAAGGCGAGTCAATATTTCGACGAATATCGTTATCATTGCGAGGAAATGATCATCCCGATTGTTCTTCGAGCATATCAACAAATCGAGAAGATAATGATTATAAGCGCGATCGCGACGGCCTGGGAGGAAAAGGGAGTCATAAATCCGGCCCCGATGATAAAAGCGTCGGACGTTCAATTCGCGTGGGAATACGTTGAGGCGACAATCAAATCGACGGCTATCTTTTTCGGAAGGAACTTGATACAATCTAGTTTCCAACGAGACGCCCAAAAAGTCTTAAAGGTTCTTCGAGGTTTCCCGAAAGGATTATCGAAAAAGGATCTCACTTATAAGTTGAGAAACTCGTTTAAGGCGAATCAACTCTATAATAAGCGCGACGGGATTATCACTTCCTTATGCGAGGACGGACGACTCAAGGAGTTCAAGGTCAAACCCGACGAGGGGAAAGGCGGAACGGGGACAACTCTTTTCGTCTTAAACAAGGATCTTGATAATTAAAATTCTTAATATCTCAATGTTCAATTCTTATCATCTTGAAGGGTTTCTTCGGTTCTCCCTATATGGTATATATACGTTTATATATGTATTATATAAATATATTAGTTTTTTAAGAACTATAAGAACAAGCATTGAGTCAAGAGAATTTTCTCAATCAAAACAAGAGGTTCCAATTTTGGAGGGTTTCATTTTCAAAAAGGAAAGTTCCAAGGAAACTCCGCTATGACGCGAAGAGAATTGAGGAGAGTTTCACGGAGAGTTTCACTTTTCGAAATGAAACTTTCGAGTATATAAAAAATAAGGAGGACTTATGACGGACGACAAATATTTGAGATTGAAAAGATTATTGAAATCGAAAGGGATTCACGACGTCGTTCTCAATATCGAAACACCGACAACCGATGCTCCATATATATCGGGAACCGTTCATCCGGTTCGAACTCCCGTCCATACGGGAGAGATTATATTGAAGTTGTCCTATAAGGTTCGTCCGGACGATATGAGAGCGGTTGATCATGCTCTCACGATATTGAAGGAACTCAAGGAGATCGAATGATTTTCCGAGAAGTTCAATGTATAATTTTATTGATGAAACAAATAAGGAAAAATTAAATGAGTTTTGATAAGCCGGATTGTTTTTTCCGAGAGGAACAAGTTTGGAACTCCGTTTATGATCACGGAAAACAAATCATCCGGACTCAAACTCGAAACAAGTGTATTCCGAAGATCGAAAGGATTCAAGTTTCCGATAAGGATTCCGAAGAGTCTTTCGTCTTTCCAAAAAATATAACGGCGTTTTCAATTCGCGACTCCGGAAACTCTCGAATGAGATATTCCTATGAGACGGGAGAAGTTGAGAACGTTTCGGGAAACTTTTTGGAGTTCGGGCCGTACGCGATTTATAAGGAGAGTGAATTGAATCGAAAAGATTTTGACGATCTCACTCTTTATTTTTCAAGCTCGAAAGACAATAGAATCATTGAAGTTATTTATTGGACTTAAAAGGGAGAGTTTATGAGTCACGAAAGAGAAACATTTCCAATCTTGGAAAACATTGAAAACGAAAAAGGAGAAGTTGTTCATAGGTTGAACGAAGGTGATCGTCCCGTTGCGGATGATCTCACAACTAAAAAGAACGGCCTCATCGGTTTTTCATTTAAAGATAAGGACGGGAGAGTTGTTCTCCCTCAACTAAATAACGAAGGCGCGATCACGGTTTCATTTGACGCCGGAACGACAATTCGAGGACGAGGCGCGGACGTTGACGGAGACAAGGCCGCGAAGATGGTTCTTGTTGACTTGACGTTGACCGCCGATCGAACTTATTCGAAATTATCCGCTCAAGGATCTTGTTTCCGAGACACGGAGTTCGAGGTTGTTTTGATTGATGATTCCGCCGGATCTCCGGTTGAGACTCTCCTTGAAGAGTTTTTGACGGGGCCTGGACAATTCACAACGAAGTCGGGACTTGAAATCGACGAGTTTAATACAACCGGATTCTCGGGAGTTGTAAAATTACAACTTCGCGCGATAAACTTGAATCGAGAATCAAAAACAATCGGTTCGATGAGTGTCAACGAGATAATCGCGAACACAACTCCAAACCCATAAGGAAATGAAAGATGAGTCATAATCTCCCCGAGTTTTCAGATAAGGCCTCCGACGGCGGCGTCAATAAAATTTTGACCGTCGCGGCCGGAGCGATCGAGGAACTCATTGTTGTCGGAACCGAAGTTCAATTCGAAAGAGAATACGTTTCTTTCGAGGCCCTCGACACCGGAATGAAATGGGGATATTCCGGAGATCCGGGAGGACAAATATTCAATTGCTATAAGTCGCAATTTTTTATCCTTCCTTTCGGCCCCGGGACTCGGATCTTTTTCTTAAACACGAAGGGAACTCCCGTCGATATTGCAATCGCGGAGGTTTCTTAAATGGGCGCGCCGTTCACTTATCCCGTTTCATTCTCTCTCCCGTTCGAATCCGAACCGGATCGTTTGAACGGGTTTGTTTCAAAGAACGCTCAAGACGCGATCGAAGAGGCCCTCGCTCTCGCGATTCAAAACGATCGATTCCTTGTCCTCGCGAATTATGGAGGGAACGCGAACAACGGGAGAATCCTTGAGTTTTATCCTGGCCTTGATTCACAAGAGGCCCCCATTGTATTCGGGGCCGGAGGCGCGGCGGTTATTGCAATCACGGCGGCGACAACCGCGAACTCATCGAACGCGGAGATTTCATTTTATGACGTTGCCGCCGATCCGAATTTGAACTCGCCTCTTTATACTCTCGATATGAACGGACAAAAAACGAAAACGGATATCGGTTTTCTCGGAACTCCCGGAGTTCCGGCGATCCCTCTTTTCCCAATGCCTCCAAGCGGAGAACTCGCGGTCAAGGTTTCGTCGTCGAGTATTCAAAAACCTCATCTTCAAATTGTTTTTAGTTCGAGCTTATAAGGAAAGATTATGATTATAAAAAACTTATTGAATCCCGGATCACCTCAAACGTTTGGAGGAGTTCAAATCGACGGAGACGAATCTTATTCAATCGCCGCGAGTGAACTCAAAGGATTTCAACTTGATGAGAAACTTTCAAACGCGTTGACAAGCGATCCTCCGACCGCATCGATCGACGACGTGACCGGATCGGACGGTCTTGAAATACTTCTCGACTCATCAAACGAACCAACAATCACGGCCCCTTTCGCATCGAAAACGGTTGACGGGAAAAAGATCTTTCGAAGAAAACACGGAATCACTCAAGATTGTCCGGTCGGAAACACGACTTTCGAGTTCGTCGTTCCTTATGATCTCGTAAAAATAAACGAACTTGAAGTCGTCAACGGCCAGGCCGGAGACACGGTTGATCTTGTTGTTCACGACACTCCTCAAGGCCATATTCAAATGAGCATGGGCGTTCCTCCGGGATCGATTACTCCGAGCGCGCCATTGAATCAATTCGGTTTTGACGTCGCCCTTCCGGACGGATTCTTTCACGACGAATCTCAATACGACGCCGATCTCATCAAGGATATGAAAATCGTTGTGACTTATAAAAACAACGGAAGTGAAACTTTTAAAAACGGAATGAATATTGTTTATCACGAATTGAAATAAAGGATTGAACATGGCCATCAAGAAAACAACAAAGATCGTGACCTTCGGGATTATCCCTTTGATGATTATTGGAGTTCTCATATATGACGTTTTCGCAATAAGCGAAGGCGGAACGGAGGCCTCAATCTCAAGTCTCTTGATCTCATGGTCTTATAAAATGCCTTTTTTGACTTGGAGTCTTGGATTCTTTCCGGGAGTCCTTGTCGGTCATTTATTTTGGAGAATGAAAGGAAACAAGGACACGATCGAGCTTGATGTAAAAGCAAAATAATCCGATATTGTCCGGACAATTCTTTTCATATACAATTGAAGTATGAAAGAAGAGAAGAAAAACAAATTGACGGACAAGCAAAAAGCGTTTTGTCGCGAGTATCTTGTTGATTTCAATGGAACTCGAGCGGCGACCGCCGCCGGATATACTGAAAAGTCGGCCCGAGTTCAAGCGGCCAAAATGCTAACAAAAGGAAACATTCAAGACGAGATCAAACGTCTCGCCGATGATCTCAATAAGACTCACGGAAATTCAATTGAAAGAATCATTCTCGAATTGCAATTGATCGCGTTCGGCGATTATCAAGACCTTGTTGTTTGGGACGAACACGGAGTCAAGTCATGGGTTCCCTCTTCGGAACTCGGAGACAAATCAAGACTCGTTCAAGAGATCTCGGAGACGACAACTCAACACGGCGGATCTCGTAAAATAAAAACATACGATAAGGTTCGGGCCCTTGAAATGCTCGGGCGATATCATAAGATTTTCACGGATAAGGTTGAACACTCGAACCCGGACGGGACTCTCGCTCCGATCGTGAATATCGTTATTCCGTCCAATGGGCGAGAGGCGAAAGATGAATGACAAAAAAGAAAATAGACGCCGCCGGGTTTTGTATAACGTGCGGACTTCGAAAGGGAATACATAAGGTCGCGAACGATTCATTGAAAAGGATCGAAGAACTCGAAAAGGAAATCGAGGACGCGACAACAATCAACGCGGATCTCGCGAAACAAAACGAACGAATTGAGAGAGAGGGAAATAAACTCAATGGCGAAAACCAACAACTCCGGAAAGAGTTCAAAGAACTCTCCGAATCAAAAAGTTTATAATATAAGTCCCCAGGCCGGGCCTCAAACTTCGTTCCTTGAGAGCGAGGCGGATATTGTTATATATGGAGGGGCCGCCGGAGGGGGGAAAACTTATGCGATCCTCCTCGACTTCCTTCGACACTATGAGAACCCGAAGGCCGGGGGAGTTTATTTCCGGCGAACATATACTCAAATTCGAAACGAAGGCGGCTTATGGGACACGGCCGACGAAGTCTTTCGAAAGGTCGGAGCGGTTCCGAAAGAAGTTTCCTCTCAATGGGTTTTCCCGTCGGGCGCGGCGATCAAGATGGCCCATCTTCAATACGAGAAAAACGTTTATGATTATCAAGGTTCTCAAATCCCTGTAATTTATTTCGATGAGTTGACTCATTTCACGGAGAAACAATTCTTTTATCTTATGAGTCGGAACCGATCAACGTCGGGAATCCGTCCTTATATGAGGGCGACAACAAACCCGGACGTTGATTCCTGGGTTCGAGAGTTTATTGATTATTGGATCGACGAAGAGGGATTTCCAATCGAAGAACACGGAGGACAAATCCGTTTCTTTTATCGAGTCGAGGGGCGTCTTTATTGGGACTCTTCGAAAGAATCTTTGATGAGTCGTTTTCCAAAACTCGCCGAACTCGCCGAACCGAAATCCGTGACGTTCATTCCTTCGAAGGTGACGGACAATCAAATTCTCTTGAAAAAAGATCCGTCTTATATGGCCAATCTTCTCGCTCAATCCGCCGTTGAAAAGGCGCGACTCCTTGACGGAAATTGGAACATAAGACCGACCGCCGGAAACGTTTTCAAACGTCATTGGTTCGAAGAGGTTGAGGCCGTTCCGAATCTTGTTGAAGTTGTTCGTTGTTGGGATCGGGCCGCGACCGAATACAATGAAGGCGACTCGGGAGATCCGGATTATACGGTCGGATTCAAACTCGGAAAATGCGCGAGCGGATTCTTTTATATTCTCGATATAATCCAAGAGAGACTTTCGGCCCATAAGGTTGAGGCCTTGATTTTGAACACGGCCAAACAAGACGGGATCGGAGTGAAGGTCAAAGGATTCCAAGATCCGGGAGGGGCCGGGAAAAATGAAATTGAAAACTTCGTTCGGATGCTCGCCGGGTTCGACGTTGTGACGGAGAAGATCTCCGTTGATAAACTCACGGCCTCGAAGGCCGCGTCCGCTCAATGCGAGGCCGGAAATGTTCGGATGCTCGCATCGTGTCGGAACAAAGAATCCTTTTATAATGAGGTTGAGAACTTCCCCGATGCGAATCACGATGATATTGTTGACGGGTTCACGGGCGCGTTCAATGAGTTGACAAGCGGAAACGTTGGAACTTTTACGGATGATATGGGACAATATGAAGAAAACGATTCCTTGACGGATTTCGAAACAATGGATTGGTGATAAAAATGGGAATACTTGACGGATTATTCGGGAAAGAT